>Ga0255344_1004041_pt1 | contig 15412 bp, 19 predicted proteins | sample wastewater_treat_5_FD_192414 | JGI IMG/M metagenome (GOLD analysis project Ga0255344, IMG submission 192414) | Wastewater microbial communities from Lulu Island WWTP, Vancouver, Canada - plant18 | ecosystem: Engineered > WWTP > Wastewater > Unclassified | place: Canada: Vancouver, British... | reverse complement strand
CACCGGTTTCGGCCCTCTGCCCTGTTGTGGCGGTCTCTGTTGTTGTTGCTGTCTCTGTTGCTGCCCTTGCCCACCAAAAGCTTTTTTAGTGTCATCCCCCGGAAACCAAGTCTGGGTTTTTGCCATTTTCTTCAGCCTCCTTTTTGTTACTCTTCTCGAAACTCGTAGTTGCTCATGTCATCCAAGGCTGCGTTGACGGCATCGGTCAATATGCCGCAAATCTCGCCCGGGTTGGTCATTCCAACGATTTTGGGTGCCACTTCGTCCGCGATTGCCATGGTCCTTTTCCTAAAAAAGGAGACCATGTCGTTTATAATCGCTTCCACAGCCGCGGCGTCGTGAAGTTCGTCGTCCAGCTTTTCAAGCCTTATTTCGGCCATTTGCCGCAAGGCCTTTTCGTGCAAGGCCTTTTCCGACCAATAAAGGGCCTTGCTCGCCCTTTTGCTCTCCAAGAATTTCAAGTATTTTTGGACGTTCTCCGCTAACGGGAATTGTGCGGGGCCCTGTTTGACCAAAACGCCCTGTTTGACAAGCGTGTAAACATATTGCGGCGTGCAGCCGAGCATGTCCGCAAGTTCGCGGGCGTTAACCACATAGCCTCCCAAGTCTGTTACAAATTCTGTCATCTCTTCACCTCCTTTTTCGTTCACCGTAAGTTAGCAAGCAAGAAAGTGTGTTTTTAATGGTCATACCTAAGCAAAAATCGGGGCTCGCCAGCATCGCTACCCGTTTTGTCTCTGGAAGGACCCGCTACCCCCCCTATCCCTGCACTTCATCGCTTTACAATGTGCCGCAAAACATAATGCCCTTCCCTGCTTTTCGCGAAACGCCGCCATTGTCTTCAAAAAGCTTGGCGCACTTTATCGCTTTACAAGGTGCCGCTAACTATAAGATTTTACTGGCTTCTGGCCATTGCCGCCCGGCGGGCCTGTTTAGCGCTTTACCAAGTGGTGCAAAACATAATGTTTTTACTGGTTCGGTTCCGTCGCACATATAAGGTATATATGTCATGCGTCGCCCCAAAACTCCCGAGCGATTTCCAAAAGGTCCTTTCTTTTGTTCATCACGTGCCGCATCGTAATGGCCAACTCAATTGCTACGTCCTGCCACGGCTTGTGCTGTATGTAGCGCATTTGTAGCACTTTCAATAAATCGTCATCCAAGGCCGTCTTCAACGCCTCCACCAGCGCGATCTTTTCCTCAAGCTCTGCAATCTCTGCGTTTAACTTTGTGGCAAGCTCTGCCTTGTCGGCCACCGCTACGTCTGGCATGGCACGCGGGCCACCTGTTGGCTTGATCAACCAATCCCCCGCGGGGCGAGAGTAAAGGTCCTGCAGTTTCTGTTTTTTGTATCTCAGCAACTCTTCGTTTTTCCTGTAGTCGTATAAGATTTTTTCTATGCCCTTTTTAGGCATACCACGACTAACCCTGTTTTTGGGTTGTGGCCCCGGTATAGCTAAACTTCGGTTCCGGCCGTGGCTCGAGACTTGCGAGTATCTGCTTTATCCTTTCGTCGTCTCCGTCGACCCACGCGGCGTTAAGGTTTTTCTTGTCGTAATGCGGAAGCTTTGCGACCTCCGGTAAAAAGTCTGTGACCACAGCTTCGACGGCGTCTGCTTCGGTGATTAGATTGATTGTTCTTAACTCTGCATTTGTGTCATCAAGTTCGCGTTCAAATTCTTTGATTTTTTCCTCTAAGTCTTTTCTATGTGCAAGCAAGCCTTGGTGGACTTTCTGCCGTTCAACCTTGGCCCTTGCCGCCTGCGCCTTTATGGCCGCAAGTTTTTTTTCGTCGTAGCCCACCCTTAGGCCTTCAACTTCATAGGCCGCCCTCAGGCCCTCCAGCCGTTCTTTTTCAAGTTGTAGGTCGTGGATATCTTTTGATAATTTTGTCCTTGCGGCTTCGTCTCCTGACATCTCGGCGTGCATCAAGTTTCGCGTGGCATCGGCAATCTTCGCGTCCATCTGCCGGATTGCCTCCGCTATCTCATCGACGCGGGCAGTAACCTTATTTTTTCGGGCCTGCCTGTCGGCCACAAACTCATTTACTAATTGCTTCAACTTCTTTAATTCCTGTAGTTCCAATGTGTTCACTCCTTTTTTGTTTTATTGCCGCACGAAAGGCGGCTTCTTCTTCTTGAAACTTAAGCTCTGCTACCAACCCAACGTAGGCTTCTAATGTTTCTAAAAGCGCTTCTCTGATCGCGGTTATCTGGTCCGGGCCGCCGTAATCCTCCTCGACCAAAACGCACAAGTTGAGCAAGGCGTTATCGACGGCCGCGGCCAGTGTTTTTACATGAGACATTTCTCCCACCTCAACGGTGTTTGCTGCAAAAGCTCATCGCCTTTATTCAGCGCTTCTTCTACGTTTTCGGCATATATGTAAAATCTGAAATTGGAGATGTCTTCTGTGCTTATTGCATACCCCCTCCCGTCCATCATGCCACCTACAAAATCAAAACCACCTTGGCGCGAACACAGCGCCCAGCAGGCAAGGCGCCCAACCATGGCCTTACCATCGGCGGTCTCATAAACCGCCCACCAATTTTGCGCTGGAATTATTTGTTTAATTTGCTGATATAAGCTCTTCATTTTTAGCCCTCCTTTTTCTTTGTTTGGCCGTAGTGGCCATTGCTTTTGGTATTGCTTCGGATATACGCCTTGGCAGCGCCTTGCCTTCACTGTTAATCCATACGCCGCAATGGTTGCAAAACGCCAGCGTGTGCGGTAGTGGCTGTTTAGGCCCAAGGTCCCGGCCGCAATAGTTGCAAATTACCCGTCCTTTCTCTTTTTCGATAACCAACCTTGGTTTCACCTCCCTTCTCTCTCAAATAGTGGCTGCTCAATCTCGCCAAATGGTTTTGGGTCCCCTCCAATCAGTGGTGTTATACGGTTCATCAATTACAAGTTCTTTGAAAGTATTTCCTTTATGAAATTGGTATCTTATAGTCCATCTATGGCCGTTCTCACAAGCAAAGTGCAGCCAAATAGACACCCCTCTACCAGTCGGTTCGCCGTATATTGTCCAAGGGGTTTCACTTTCGATAATAGTTATCGCGCCCCCGGCATTCACGACAACGCCTTCGGGATGCACGCATTCATAGCCACAAACCGGGCATTTCACTATGTCGCTGGCAGTAAAGTCAACGCCAATTGAATATTTCTTTGCCTTATCCATATCACCATCGCTCCTTTAATGTAATTTTTCTTTCGATGCCACCGCCGTCACCAATGGTTGCAACGCCCACAAATAATTCGCCCCACGCTAACCGCCCCCCCGTTGCCGCACATAGATTGCGACGCAGTCATCGCATAACCCGGCCTTGTCCACTTCTGGCACCTTACGGTTACAACCACGACATGTCGGCCATTCATCCAGTGGTTTTTGTGCGGTTATGTTGTCATTTTCTGGTGGTTGTTCACGATCAGAAGAAAGGCAGGCATTTGCGGACAATGTTTTCGTAACTTTTTCTATGTCGTCCCCTATAGAAAACTTACGGAAAGTTTGCCCGCCTTTATCCGCCAGGTTGTTTTGAAGCGGTTGTTCGTGTTCATAAAAATTAGTGGCATTCAGTGGCAATGTTTCCGTAACTTTTTCTATGTCGTCCCCTATAGAAAACTTACGGAAAGTTTGCCACTCTACGCCACTATTTTTTACAAGGCGAATTCCAACCCAAAAACGGGCCCCGCCTGTCTGTTTTTTTTGTGCAATTCCACGGTTGCGTAGCCTTTCGCCAAATGATCGCTTCTTCAGTGGCTCTTCGCCTTCGCGCTCGCACCATCCAACGTATGCGCTATAAAGATCAGCAACAGCAACTTCATAGTGTGGTCTAAACTCGCAGCAATCAGCAAAGAAACCAGCCAGCCTGTCTTGTTCTTGTCGGTATTCTTCGGTCGCTGCTTTTACCTCATCAGCCATCCAGTGGTGGTCCTGTTGCCAGTCGGCAAATCCATCAAGCAGCCACTTCAAGATTGCCGGCCCTTCGGCCACTAATTCGCGGATAATCTCATCTTGTGGTATCTTCTCTGCTTCGGCTATTTTTACACTCCATGGCACCAGCCGCACGCGTCGCCATATGGCGTAATCCGTGCCCGTAATTACCGGCTTGTGGTTACAAAACAGCGTAATGGTCCATGTCTGGTCAAACTCGAAAAAGTCACAGAAAAGAAAGCGCGCCTTGATTTTGTCGCCACCTGTCAAAAGCTTAACTTTCGCTTCGTTTAGCCGTGCTCCCTGCTCTATTTCGGAAGCAAACACGCACCGCTTGCCTGCCAAATTCGCTATCTCCGTGGGATGACTTTCATGTTTTTGTAGTATCAAAAGGTCTTTTGGCGCTGTCTCGGCGTAATCGCCCAATACAGCCAGCACCACTTTTGCCGTAGTGCTTTTGCCGTTGCTACCCGTGCCATACCATATGGGCAATATTTCGTCCAAGTTAGCCCCGGTCAATGAAAGTCCCAAGTCGCGCTGGACCTGCCGCCTAATGTTCGGATTCGGTAAGAAGCGCTTTAGGTGTGCCTCCCACTTCTCACCTTTAGCGTTCGGATCGTAATCAACCGGCGCAAGCTTCGTGCACAGCGCAGCCGGTGTGTGTGGCTTTAGCTCGCCCGTTTTAAGGTCGATAATGCCGTTATCGCAATTCAAGGCCCAAAGGTCAGCATCCCACTCTTCGGGGTTCGTGTGAAAACCCGCCATGCCTTTCAAAAAAGACAGCGCGCCGTTTATCTTTGAAAAGAAGCACGTCTCGACCACGGCCGCCGCCAGCCGCTTTATCTCATCCTCTCCGCGCGCCATGGGCACCCTGCGGGCATATTCGGCCCTTAAGTCAGCCGACGCCTCAGTCGCGACCTGATTATCGGTAATCGGCTCCCACCGCTTACCAGTCCATGCCATCCAGCTTTTGCGATGATCAGCCCACCTGTAGCGATCACGCCATAGCTCAGCCAGCACCAAAGCGTGGCCAAGGTCCCGTATCGGCGGCGGTAACTCTACAGCGACCCTTGTCTCTTCTTGCGTCTCTTCTTTCGGTTTATACTCCGGCGCCTGTTCGGCCATAGATAAAAGCTCTTCTTTTGTGCCCCCGGCCGCAAGCCAGTCTGAAACATCGCCCTTTTCTGGCAGGTTCGGCAGTTCCAATACCCTAATACTCTTGGCTTTACCAACCAGCGACCTTGCCACCTGTTCGGCGTGCCTACGGCCCACGTCGTCGTTATCCGGGATAATCACCACGTCAGCGCCAACCAAACAATCGGCATATTCTGGCTTCCACTTCTCGGCGCCAAACGGATTAGTCGTTGCTGTAAGGCCCACTTTCGCCATGTTGTCGGCGTCCTTTTCACCCTCTACGACAAAGACAAGCTCACCCTTGCTCACGGCCTCAACGACCCTCGGCAACCGGTAAAGCGTAGGATTAACCCCGCCCATGCCGTAAGCCCAACTACCATCATTAGGATGCACAGCTTCAAACTTCTTTTGTGGCGTGCGTATGATCCCAAATAGTGGTTTACCTTCTGCGTCCGTGTAAACATATGTTGGCTTTTGGCTTTGCTTATAAGGTTTTCGTAGTGGTCTTTCTTCGTGAGGGAATAAATCGGCCATGGTCAAGCCCAAGGCCTTTACAATATCTTCTGTGCTGCAACCAGCAAAGCACTTTAACAGCACTCGGCCATCGCTACCTTCGGTTACTGACAGCGACGGATTGCGATCTTCATGCGCCGGACAACGTGCCATATAGCCGCCAGTAACACGCTTGACCTTGTCCAGCCTTGATAAAACTACATCTAAAGGATTGTCTCCACGGTCAAAGTATGTTATACTATTCATAAGATAACCTCCTTAGTCTCCTTTTCTTCGTAGTTTTGGACATTTAACAGTCTCCTTTCGTATAGCTCCCAGCCCGGCCGCTCCGGGCTTTTTGCTTTTAACCTCACCTACACCAGCCCCTTTGCCAAATTTTTAAGCTCTTCTCGCTTGGCAGCCCGCAACTCGGCATGCCACGCGGCATATTCTGCCAATAGCTCGTCAGCTTTAACCAAACCAAGTGCTTCCAACGCCTTGGCGTATCTACGCGGCCGTTCGTCCCGCCCGCCTTCGGCAGAGTAAATAATGTAGTTAGACACGTTGACTGCCAAAGCCATGTCGCGAACACCCAGCCCCAACCTTTTTCGTAAAGCTCGAAACGGATTTTCCGGCATTACCTACACCCCCTTTCGTCCAAAAATAAAACAAGGCGGCGACCCCGTGTTTCTTTTTAGGGCCACCGCCTCATCCGATACTGTCCGACATTGTCAGTTTTGCTTTACTTTTCCTGTCGAGTTGGTTATAATTATGTCAAAGAGACTCAGACAGTAAAAGCTATAGGCCAAATTAAAACTGTCGGATAAGGCGGCCCCGCGTTGACGCGCGGTGGCCCTTTTTTTGTCAAAGGTCAACCATGCCTTCTGCAATTATACACCTCAAAGCCAAAAGAAGTAAAGAGCAGATATAAATTCCATCATAAAACGACATAACCAAGAATGTCAAACAAACTTAACATTAAATGTAGTCAAAAGCCGACATCTTTATGTTCTTGTCCCTTTTAATGAAATATGATATAATAAATTAGGATGTGTTTTTAATTCTTCCACGTTTTATTTCCACGTTTTTCCTCCTTCCGGGCCCCAGCCCGGTTATTTTTTTTGCCTATTAACGGGCATCGCTACGCCTCCCCATCCAACAGATACCGTATGTGTCGGTCAATACCACGTTCTATCTCTTCAATCGTGGCCTCATCTTTTGAGAAGTCGCCCACGTTGAACATGTCCAGTTCCTCTCCGGTCTCTGCGTCGTATATGTGCACCCCACGGCCACCATGCCACGCAAACACAACGCCCATATCTTCTATATATTTGACATATCGCGCACCGTCCAAAGCCTCCGCAAGCATCGCTACGCCTCCTCGATTACTTCGCCCGGAAAGGCTTCTTCAAACTCCATTTCGTGTTCTGGCAGTTGTTCGTAAAGCTCCAACGCCTCGGCGACCGGTAGCGGCTCTATACTGTCCCTCTCCCCCTGCCACATCGTCAAATAGACCGCAAAGTAGCGACCATTAGGCGTTTTATAGAGATAGCAATTGCGACCGTGCCGCTCCCAGTTGTGCCCGTCCCAATAGGCATCATGCGCTATCACTTGAGCTTTTTCCGTGTCATACCGCACCCCACCTATAACAGCCCGCATCCCTTTTACTTGCATCTTTTACCCCTCCTTTTGCTCTACCTCCAAGCTTTTAATAAAAGCCTCAAGGTCGCTCTCACGCACGCGCCATATACGCCCCAATTTCACCCCTTTAATCCTGCCCGCACGCAACCAGTCCCTGACCATCTTCTGGCTTACGCCCAATATTTCCGCCACCTGTTCTGGTGAGAGTAGTTTTTCCATCAAGCCACCTCCTTATACAAATCGTTCTGTAGGAGATACCATACGGTTGACGCATACCACTTGCCGCCCTTCTTCGTGGGCACGCCCCACCTGTTCAAGGCCTCCGCTATCTTGGCAAAGCTCCAGCCCGACTTCCTGAGCGTGGCTATCCTGCCCAGTATCTCACGCTCGCTCTCGTTGGCGATCAAAGCATCATCTACCCTGTCAAAACCAAAAGGCGTCGGACTGTAAGCCTGCCGGTGGCGCTTCTTGTGTGCCAAGGCCGCCCCGGTTCGCTCTGAGATCAAATTACGCTCAAGCTCTGCAAAGCCAGCCATCATATTCAAGAAGAAACGCCCCATGGCCGTAGCCGTGTTCAGTGTCTGGCCGCCCATGTCCACCAAGTGCAAGGCCACGCCTGCCTTGTCCCAAGCTTTCGTCTGGTGTAATGCATCCTCTGCATCCCTAAAAAGCCGATCAAGCTTCAAGGCCACCACGTGGCCGCATTGCCCTTTACGGATAAGTCCAAGTAGCCTTCCGCCGCCCGGCCGCGTGGCCAGTGCCTTTGCGGCCGATACCCCCTCCTCACGGATGACCTCCACAACCTCAAGGCCAGCCATGGCACAGTAGGCGATCAAGCGTTCCTCTTGCGCCGCGAGCGATACTCCGCCCCTCGCCTGCTCTTCTGTTGAGACTCGAACGTATAAAACGGCCTTATTCATGAAGCCTACCTCCCTTTGTGTCCGTATATAGCCATATAATAACCTCCTTAACCGTCCTTGTCAAGCCCTTTATGTCCGTATAAAACCGACCAGTTTTGTATGGAAAGCCACCGTTTAGGCGCGCTCTAAGCCGCCCATGGGGGCGGCGATAAAAAGCAAGGATAGATCATACGACCAAGGCCAAAGTAGCCCCCTTGGAAAGCATCCTGTGAAGCCCCACGGGCCGTGAAATGCGAAAAAGCCGCCCAGGCGTGCCCAAGGCGGCTTAAAAAGCTATTGTTGCTTGTAAAATGCATCAAAAATTCGCTTGGCCGTCTCCAAACTTGCGTAGTAAAATTCACCGACTGGTTCACCCTTGGGGATATATCGCCCACCCCTGAAGGTCCCGACGAAATTGTTTTTGGCGTCAACGATGACATATCTGTCGCCGTCTTTTGACTTGGCCTTCAACAGTTTATAGTTGCCCGAGTCGGACTCGGCAATTAGCTCAAATTTATCGGGGCCGTGTAAAACAAGTTGCCTTTCAAGGTCCATTTTTTCACCTCCCTTCTCTAAAAAGGTGGCTTACAGCCTACTCGCCGATCGGCTCTATGCGCTCGACGGCGTGCTTATAGATGATCGCGTTGGGTTTGCCGTCAACTTCGACCACCAATTGATATTTACTGACGTGTGCGAGCACTCCCTCCAACGGTTGCCGCCCTGACGCCAGCCAGTGAACCCGCACTTTTTGCCCTTTTAAAAAGAAATCTGGTTCTTTAGGCACCGGTTTCGGCCCTCTGCCCTGTTGTGGCGGTCTCTGTTGTTGTTGCTGTCTCTGTTGCTGCCCTTGCCCACCAAAAGCTTTTTTAGTGTCATCCCCCGGAAACCAAGTCTGGGTTTTTGCCATTACATCCAGCCTCCTTTTTGTTACTCCTCTTCTTGAAACTTGTAACCGCTCATGTCATCCAAGGCCGCGTTCACGGCATCGGCCAATATGCCGCAAATCTCGCCCGGGTTCGTCATTCCAACGATTTTGGGTGCCACTTCGTCCGCGATGGCCAAGGTCCTTTTCCTAAAAAAGGAGACCATGTCGTTTATAATCGCTTCAACAGCCGCGGCGTCGTGCAGTTCGTCGTCCAGTTTTTCAAGCCTTATTTCGGCCATTTGCCGCAATGCTTTCTCATGTAAGGCCTTCTCGGACCAATACAGGGCCTTGCTCGCCCTTTTGCTCTCCAAAAACTTCAAGTATTTTTGGACGTTCTCCGCCAACGGAAACTGTGCTATGCCTTTTTTAACCAAAACGCCCTGCTTGACCAGCGCGTAGACATATTGCGGCGTGCAGCCGAGCATGTCTGCAAGTTCGCGGGCGTTAACCACGTAGCCTCCCAAGTCTGTTACGAATTCTGTCATCTTTTCACCTCCTTTTCTGTTTGCCGTAAGTTAGCAAGAAAGAAAGTGTGTTTTTTATGGTCATACCTAAGCAAAAATCGGGGCTCGCCAGCATCGCAATCCTTTTCTTGTCTGGAAGGACCCGCTACCCCCCCTACCCTGCACTTCACCACTTTACAATGTGGTGTAAACCATAATGCCTTTGCTGCTTTTTCCACAAAACGGCGCCATTGCTTTCAAAAACCTTGCTGCGCTTTATCGCTTTACAAAGTGCCACAAAACATAATAACTTGCTGGCTTTTGTCTCATTGCCGCCCGGCGGGCCTGTTTAGCGCTTTACCAAGTGGCGCAAAACATAATGTTTTTACTGGTTCGGTTCCGTCTCACATATATAAGTATTAAATATGTGTCATGCTTCGCCCCAAAATTCGCGGGCGATTTCCAAAAGGCCCTTCCTTTTATTCATGACGTGCCGCATCGTAATGGCCAACTCAATTGCCACATCCTGCCACGGCTTGTGCTGTATATAGCGCAGCTGTAGCACCTTTATAAGGTCGTCGTCCAAAGCTGCCTTCAACGCTTCCACAAACGCGATCTTTTCTTCAAGCTCTGCAATCTCTGCGTTCAGTTTCGTGGCAAGCTCTGCCTTGTCGGCCACCGCAACGTCCGGCGTGGCACGCGGGCCACCTGTTGGCTTGATAAACCAGTCGCCTGCGGGTCGAGCGTAAAGGTCCTGCAGCTTCTGTTTTTTGTATCTCAGCAACTCTTCGTTTTTGCGATAGTCATATAAAATCTTCTCTATGCCTTTCTTAGGCATTGCTGCCGACTAACTCCAGCTTTTTGTCGTGCCCACGTGGTAATCAAGGTTCGGTTCTGGCCGCGGCTCGAGACTTGCGAGTATCTGCTTCATCCTTTCATCGTCTCCGTCGACCCAGGCTTCGTTAAGGTTTTTCTTGTCGTAATGCGGCAACCCTGCTACTTCCGGTAAAAAGTCTGCGACCACGGGCGCGACTACGTCGGCTTCCGTAATCAAGTTAAAGCCACCAAGTTCACGCTCCACGTCGTCAAGTTCACGCTCAAGTTCCTTGATCTTTTCCTGCAAGCCCCGCCTTGTTGCGAGCAAGGCTTCGTGGGCTTTCTGCCGCTCGGCCTTGGCTTTGACGGCCTGCGCCTTTACGGCTTCTAATTTCTTTTCGTCGTAGCCGACTCGTAGGCCTTCAACTTCATAGGCCGCCCTTAGGCCCTCCAGCCGTTCGCGCTCAAGCTGTAGGTCGTGGATGTCTTTTGATAATTTTGTTCTTACGGCTTCGTCTCCGGACATTTCGGCGTGCATCAGCTTCTGTGTGGTCTCGGCAATTTTGGTGTCTGTGGCGGCGATCAACTCCGCCAATTCCGCCACGCGGGCAGCCACCTTGTTTTTGCGGGCTTGCCTGTCGGCCACAAACTCATTTACTAATTGCTTCAGTTTCTTTAACTCCTGTAACTCCAATATGATCCACTCCTTTTTTGTTTTATTGCCGCACAAAAAGCGGCTTCTTCTTCTCCAAATTGAATTGCCTGTGCCAGTTCGACGTAGGGCTCTAACGCTTCCAAAAGCGCTTCCCTGATAGCGTCTATCTGGTCCGGGCCGCCGTAGTCCTCCTCAACCAAAACACACAAGTTGAGCAAGGCGTTATCAACGGCCGCGGCCAGTGTTTTTAGATGAGACATTTCTCCCACCTCTCTAAGATTTTTTGTTTAATGTGTTGATACAAGCTCTTCATTTTTAGCCCTCCTTTTTTTTCGCTTGGCCGTAGCGGCCATTACTTTTGGCATTAGTTCGGATATATGCCGTGGTTGCGGCCTGCCTTGGTTGTCCACCCATAAGTGGCAAGCTTCACAAAACGTAAGCGCGCTCGGCAGCGGTTGCGTAAGACCAAGGTCGCGGCCGCAGTTGGCACAAATAATTCGGTTCGTCTTAATTGCTCTCATCGCTAAACGACGTCGTGAAGATATTTTTAGCGCGTTTACCATTGCTGCCGCCCCCGGTTACCTTCTTGTGCGTTTCATCAAATATTTGTTTAGGCCATTCGTAGGCTTCTTCATAGGTGTGCCCATAGCTATAGCCCCAATGACGCCGTAATGCTTTTACTGGTATAACGTCTGACGCGTGCTCAATCATTGCCGTTACATATTGCCCCTCCTCGTCTTCTATCAGCGCCCAGCAAACTACGCGAAATAGCGACGGCACCGGGTCAACTAACCCCCCGACTGCAAATACTGCCCACCAGCCGGCGGACGGAATTATTTGTTTAATCTCTGCATGTCTAACCATCACCTCTACCCCCTCTCTTGTGTTTTTGTGCAAGTCGCGGCGCAGTCGTCGCACAGCCCATCACCGTTTACCTCCGGCACCTGCCGGTTGCATTCCCTACATGCCGGCCATTCTTCTACCGGTTTTTGGGCGGTAACGATGGTATCGATGGTAACGATGTCATTTTTGGGTGGCTGTCCGCGATCAGAAAAAGTGCGACCATTTGCGACCGTTGTTTCCGTAACTTTTTCTATATCGTCTCTCATGGAAAACTTACGGAAAGTTTGGTCGCATTTGGTCGCAAGAAGCCGGATACCTATCCAGCGTCGTATATTTTCATGACCTATCCGTTTTTGTGCGATTTCGCGATCACGCAAACGGTCGCCAAAGGCCTTTTTACCTAACGGCTCTTCTCCCACTTGCTCGCACCATTCAACATACGCGCTGTAAAGATCAGCAACGGCAACGCTCCAATGTGGCCCAAACTCGCAGCAGTCAGCAAAGAAACCAGCCAAGCGGTCCTGTTCTTGGCGGTATCCTTCGGTTGCGGCTTTCACTTCATCGGCCATCCAGTGGTGGTCCCGTTGCCAGTCGGCAAACCCATCAAGCAGCCATTTCAAGATTGCCGGCCCTTCGGCCACCAATTCGCGGATAATCTCATCTTGTGGTATCTTCTCTGCTTCGGCTATTTTTACAGTCCATGGCACCAGTCGCACGCGCCGCCAAATGGCGTAATCCGTGCCCGTAATTACGGGTTTGTGGTTGCAAAAAAGCGTAATGGTCCATGTCTGGTCAAACTCAAAAAAGTCGCAGAACAGATAGCGCGCCTTGATCCTGTCGCCACCGGTTAGAAGTTTTACCTTAGCTTCGTTCAAACGCGCGCCTTGCTCAATTTCAGATGCAAACACACAACGCTTGCCTGCCAAGTTAGCTATCTCTGTGGGATGACTTTCATGTTTTTGTAGTATCAAAAGGTCTTTTGGCGCTGTCTCGGCGTAATCGCCCAATACAGCTAAGATCACCTTAGCGGTTGTGCTTTTGCCATTCGACCCAGTGCCATACCAAATAGGAAGCATCTCTTCTAAGTTGGCCCCGGTCAATGAAAGTCCCAAGTCGCGCTGGACCTGCCGCCGTATATTCGGATTAGGCAAGAAACGCTTAAGGTGCGCTTCCCACTTTTCACCTTTAGCGTTCGGGTCATATGCCACTGGCACAAGCTTCGTGCATAACGCAGCCGGCGTATGCGGCCTTAGGTCTCCTGTTTTAAGGTCGATAATGCCGTTATCGCAATTCAAGGCCCAAAGATCAGCGTCCCACTCTTCCGGGTTCGTGTGAAAGCCATCCATGCCCTTCAAGAAGTTAAGCGCGCCGTTTATCTTTGAAAAGAAGCACGTCTCGACCACGGCCGCCGCCAGCCGCTTTATCTCATCCTCTCCGCGCGCCATGGGCACCCTGCGGGCATATTCGGCCCTCAAGTCAGCCGACGCCGCAGCCGCAACTTGGTTATCGGTTATCGGCTCCCACCGCTTGCCGTTCCATGCCATCCAACTTTTTCTGTGATCCGCCCAGCGGTAGCGATCACGCCACAACTCAGCCAGCACCAAAGCGTGGCCAAGGTCCTTTACCGGTGGCGGTAGTTCAACCTTTGCCCCATCGGCAGCGCTGGCATCGCTCCTTGTCTTTGCCGCCTCACGTCTTGCTATAGACTCGACCACTCGCCTAACCTCTGCGGCTTGTAATGGCGGCCTGCAGTGCCTCTCGTTCCACGATAAAAGCGTCTCCAAGACCTCTTTTGCTGGCATCTTGGCCGCAAATAGCTTCCCAGCGCGCCGCGTAAGCGCGTCGTTTCTCTCGCCCTCTTGAACGTCAACTTCCCATTCTTCGGCTGTAAAACCACTGCCACCCTCGCTTTGCGACCGCCGGGCGATAAACTCGACCAACCACGACGGCGCCTCCGCAAGGCCCACTTCGTTGGGCGATACCAGCCATTCATAACGTCGGCCGCTCACGTGCACGCTCGGAGGTGCCACGACATAGCCACCCTCGCCCCGGAGGTGAAGGCCCGGAGCAAGCGTGGTGGAATTTTTAATTTCACCATTCATGGGATACTTAAAATAGAAATGTTTACCATTACCCGTAACAACCGTCGTCGTCGGCGGTAATGCCCCTTGAGTTTTTTCAAGGGCCTTCAGCGTTTCTTCGCCTTCCGGGCCGTCCACGTCCAGCACGAAAAAGCCTGACTCTCTACCCGTGGCAAGGCCCACGTTCGCTTCTGGCCATTGCCGCCACCACGCTTCGACTGTCCTTGTGTTGTTGGTGGCGTCCTTAACGCCGTTTAGCGTCCGCGGATGTTTTCCCGGAGACGTGCAGTCATCACGGCCGCAAGTGCAACGTCCAGCGTTCACGGAGTGTAACGGAAATATCAACCAGCCGCGGCTTGCGTAATCCGTCGCGGCCTTGCTTTTCTCCAAACTATGTGATATTATATGCACATAAACCACTCTCCTTTTTAGTTTTGTATTGCCTGTGTTGCCGCCCGGACGCCTCCGGGCTTTTCTCATATAAACTCACCTACACCAGCTCCTTTGCCAATTTTTTTAACTCTTCTCGCTTGGTAGCCCTCAATTCCCCGTGCCACGCAGCGTATTCTGCTAATATCTCGTCGGCCTTAACCAAACCAAGCGCTTCAAGCGCCTTGGCGTATCTACGCGGCCGTTCGTCCCGCCCGCCTTCGGCAGAGTAAATAATGTAATTGGAAACATTGACTGCTAAAGCCATGTCGCGAACGCCCAGCCCCAACTTTTTCCGCAAAGCTCGAAACGGATTTTCCAGCATTGCCTACACCCCCTTTCGTCCCAAAAATAAACAAGGCGGCGACCCCGTGTTTCTTTTTAGGGCCACCGCCTCATCCGATACTGTCCGATACAGTCCGACCTTGCCAGTTTTGCTTTACTTTTAGCGCCGCGTTGGTTATAATTATGCCAAAGAGACTCAGACAGTTAAAGCTATAGGCCAAATTAAAACTGTCGGATAAGGCGGCCCACACGTTGTCGCGTGTGGCCCTTTTTTTATCAAGGATCAACCAAGCCTCTTGCAATTATACACCTCAAAGCCCAAGAAAGTAAATAGAAGATATAAAATTGCGTCCTAAACGGCACAACCAAGAATGTAAAGCGAACTCTACAAATGTAGGACAGACTCAGCATTAAATGTAGCCAAAGGGCGACATTACAACCAAGAATGTAAAACAAACTCTACATTAAATGTAGTCAAAAGCCGACATTGTTATCTTCTTGCCGCTCTCGATGAAATATGATATAATAAATTAGGATATGCTTTTAATTCTTCCGTGTTTTATTTCCACATTTTTCCTCCTTCCGGGCTTCTTCGCCCGGTTATTTTTTGCCTGTTAAACGGGGCAGCCGAGCCTCAACCCGGCCGCCCACCAAGCCTACGCCTCCTCGACAAGTTCGCCCGGAAAGGCCTCCTCAAACTCCACTTCGTGTTCGGGCAGTTGCTCGTAAAGCTCCAACGCCTCGGCGACCGGTAGCGGCTCTATACTGTCCCTCTCCCCCTGCCACATCGTCAAATAGACCGCAAAGTAGCGACCATTAGGCGTTTTATAGAGATAGC
>Ga0255344_1004040_pt1 | contig 15412 bp, 15 predicted proteins | sample wastewater_treat_5_FD_192414 | JGI IMG/M metagenome (GOLD analysis project Ga0255344, IMG submission 192414) | Wastewater microbial communities from Lulu Island WWTP, Vancouver, Canada - plant18 | ecosystem: Engineered > WWTP > Wastewater > Unclassified | place: Canada: Vancouver, British... | reverse complement strand
TAATGTTGAGGAGAGAGTTAAACAATTAAATACAACGGAGTGTACACCTTTTGCATTTAGAATTTATGCTACATATGAGGTAAATAATAGACTTCTTGATAAGGAATTACATAGTATTATCGACAACCTTAATCCTAGTCTTCGAAGTGTAGATGAAGTTGATGGTAAAGTAGAAAACGAGAATTTTATGCTTTAACACCAGAACAAGCATATTCTTTATTAGAAGGAATAGCAAAAATTAATGGATTAACTTCTAATTTAAAGAGATATGATAAAACTGCAGAAGAAATAGAAGATGAACAAACAGCACAAACAATTTATCGCTTAACAAAAACAATGTCTGAGAATTTATATTTTTGGACTGAATTTAATAAAGTTGTTTTAGAAAAAGGGAAACCATTTAATATTCGTAAGCCATATACTGATGCTTGGTATGATGTGGCGATTGGTACAAGTGAAGCCCAAATATCAATTAGGCTTATTAGTAAAAAACATATTATTGTTGAGCTTTATATTAATAATAGCAAAGAACTTTTTGATAAATTGTTTAGTCAAAAAGATGAAATTGAAAAAGAACTTGGTTTTAAAATGCAATGGAAAAGGTTAGATGATATGAAAGCATCTAGAATTCAATACTTTATAAAAGGACTAGATTTTGATAATAAAGATAATTATCCTGATTTAATGTCTAAAATAATAGAAAAAGTTGTTGTATTAAAAAATGTTTTTCCTAAATATATTTAAATAAAAGACATAGTAATAATATTTTTAAAAGACTAGAAATCTGGTCTTTTTTATATAAATTAAAATTAGCTAGATTATTAGAATTTCTGTAGAATCTTGACAATAACCCCTTAAAATGTTAAAATATTTTGTATTTTAAGATATATTTTAGTTAAATATGCCATAATATGAAAGGTGTATATAGATGAAAGTAAGAGAACTAAAAGCAATAATTAATGAGAGAATTTCATTAATAAAGCAGTCAAATAGGTCTTTTAAAGATATATTTAACTGTGTTCACTATCAAGAAAACAACACTTTTTCTGAAGAATTAGATGGTTTTAAGATAGTAAAAACTACATATAAAGAAGCTAAGATGAGTTCCATTTTAATGGGCCATTATTTTGATACGAACATTAGTTTACCTAAAGGAAGCTATGTTGGGTTAATGATGGAAAACAAGAAGGAATGGATCTTTTCTTTTTGGGGTTTATTAATGGCAGGTTTTAAGCCTGTTTTATTAAATACTAGATTAGGTCTTACTTTAAATAAAGATGTAGTTAAGTTACTTGACTTAAAGATGATAGTTTCTGATCAAGAAATTGGGTTAACTAAAGATGAAATTAACATTAATAAAATTAAATTAGAAGAAACTGATAGAACAATTGATGATTTTGTTTGGGAAAATGAAATTGCTTTAACAACATCAGCTACAACTCTTAATATTAAAATTTGTGTTTATAAAGGTGAAAATATTACAGCACAGATTCTAAATACAGATAGAATTATAAGTGAAAATACTTTAATTATGAAACACTATAATAAAGAGTTAAAACAATTAGCGTTTTTACCTTTTTATCATGTGTTTGGATTAATTGCTACTTATTTTTGGTTTGCATTTTTTAGTCGTACTTTTGTTTTCTTAAAAGATTATTCAGTTGATACGATTTTAAATACGATCAAAAGACATAAAGTTACTCATGTTTTTGCTGTGCCACTTTTATGGCATGGAATCCATAAAGAGATTATCAAACAAGTTAATCAAAAGGGAAAGAAAACTAAGAAAAAGTTTGATCGAGCAATTAAATTTAGTATCTTTATTCAAAGAATCTTTCCTAGATTTGGGTTAAAACTTGCAAGGAAAATGTTTAAAGAAGTTAATAATAAACTATTTGGTGATAGTGTTTATTTCTCAATTACTGGCGGAAGTTATATTAGTCCTGAAACATTGAGGGTTATTAATGCAATTGGTTATCCTTTGTTTAATGGTTATGGGATGAGTGAGATTGGTATTGTCTCAGTGGAATTAAGAAAATGTATTAGACATAGACTAAAAGGTTCAATCGGTAAGCCATTTGAATCAGTTGAATATAAGTTAGATGATGATGTTTTATTTGTAAGAGGTAAATCACTTGCAAGTAAAACTATTACTAATGAAGGTGTAACTATTTTAGAAGAAGGTAAATGGTTTAATACTAAAGATATTGCTTATAAAGATAAAAAACATTACTACTTAAAGGGTAGAGAAGATGATATTGTTATATCACCTAGTGGCGAAAAGTATAATCCTGATATGATTGAAAAAGAGATTTATTTTCAAACAATCAATAGGTTTACGATCACTGGTGTTAGTGAAGATGATAATTATTATTTGAGTTTGATTGTGGAAGTGGAGAAGGATTTACACCAACTTGGTGTCAAGAAAGTAATTGAAGAAATCGAGTCAAACTTAAAGAGTTTACAAAAGAATAAATACAATATTGAAAAAGTATTTATTACATACGATCCAATTGCGGCACCAACTGCAATTAAGGTAAGTAGGACTATTCTTCACAAGTTAATTAAAGAAGGCAAAGTTAATTTAATTCCTTACAATAAACTAAAAATAAATGAAATTAAAGATGTAAGCAAGTTAAATGAAATTGTAATTAATGAAGTAATAAATGTAATAGCCGAAGTTACAAACAAAGAAAAAGCAGACATTAAGTCTAATTCGCATTTTTTCTTTGATTTAGGAGGATCTAGTTTAGAGTACTTAACTTTACTTGTGAAGTTAAAAGAGAAAAATCAAATTGAATTTGATTTTTCTCATTATGGTGGTTTAGATACAGCTGAGAGGTTAGCTGACTATATAATAAAACATATTTAAAGGAGTAAAAGATGACGACAGAAACAGTGCAAAGTGCGCAAAACAAAAAGAGACTTGTTATTTTAGACAAGCCGTGGAAAGAAATTCTTTATGCAGTATCAGGATTTGGACCTAACTTACTTATGGTATTATTAGGTGCATACTTTACAGATGCTATTAACCCTGCAGCCTTACCAGAAGGCTCATTACAAGCAATCACGACAGTAAGTTTAATTTTACCCGCTATATTTCCAATTCTTTGGATGTTAGCTAAGATCTTTGATGGATTAATTGATATCCCTCTAGCAGCTTTAACTGACAGACTAAGAACTAAATGTGGAAGAAGAAGAATCCCAATTGCGATTGCTTTTATACCGATGGTTGTATCGTATGCTTTAATGTGGATACCAACTGGTGGAGAGGACCAATTAGTAAACACAATTTGGATTACAACAATGGCATTAATCTTTTTTACTACATACACAATGAGCTTAATTGCTTTTTACGGAAGCTTATCAAATATGTGTGCAAATGAAAACCAAAGAATCAAAGTATCAAGTTATAAAGCTTTTTTTGATACAATTGTTTATGCTTTAGTTTATGCTTTAGTACCTATTACTTTAGAGAAGTTAGGTGTTCATATTGATAAATTTACATTTATGTTGCTTCCTTTAATGCTAACAATGTTAATTCCGTTATTTATGATTAAAGAAGGCGATAAGTGGGAGAAGAAGATGATTAATGAGGGTTATGATATAACTCCTTTAAAAGAAGAAGAAAAAGTTGGAGTTTGGGAAAGTATTAAACTTACCTTCACAAACAAAGTATTTTTAAGATGGCTAATAGTTAATTTATGCTCGTTCTTTGGACTTCAAATGTTTTTAGTTGCGATGAATGCTTTGATTTTAGGAGGAATGGGTTTAACTGGAGCACAAATGACAATCCTTAATACTTTTGCTTTTGCTCCTGTTCCAATTATGCTTTATTTATTTAAGAAGGTTAGAGATAAAAAAGGCTTAAGATTTGCTTATCAGATAAGTTTAGTTAGCTTTTCTGTAGCAATTTTTGCGTTTTTGATTTGTAATAAATTTGTTTTAGGAGAAGGTAATGTTACCTTAAAGATCATTATTGGTACTATTGGTAGTATTATTGGCTCATGGGCAATTGGATCATTCTTTATGATGCCTTATGTGATTCCAGCGCAAATTTCTTCAGTTGAGGAAAAACTAACTAAGAGAAATCACTCAGCAATGTATTTTGCAGCTCAAGCTGTAACATCTTCAGTTGTAGGGGCAATTGCTAGTAGTTTAGTATATGAATATATTAAAATGTTGTTTGTTTCTAAGGCAGCAAGCGGTATAGTTTATGCTGAGAGCTTAGCTGAAGCAGCTACAAAATTTGGTGTAGCAGAAAATACAGTTTTTAACTTAGGTGTATTATTAGTACCAGTTATTGTAGCTCTATTCTGTATGATTGCTTTTGGTTTTACATTCTTAATGCCTAAAAACTATAGTCCTAAGATTGTAGCTAAGAGTTTAGGTTTAGAAAAAGAATATCAAGAAAACAAACATTTGTTTATTGAAGAAAAAGATCAAGTTGTAGAAGAAGAAGTATTAGGTGTAAACATTGTATTGTTCTTGCTATCAGGATCAATATTTGGAGCAATTTGGAGATATGGAATACTTAAGAACATTAATGCTTTCAAAGAAAAGAAAATAGGTGTAGTACACTATATTGTATCTTTATTGTTCCCACCTTATTTTGCTTATGTAGTATATGTAGCTAACAAAGCATTAGTTAAAAAGTGTCATGAAAATGGCTTGAAAGTAAAAGATTTATCTGTTCTTTATTTAATACTATCTTTAATTGGCTTAAATATCATATCTTACATTATCATGCAAGTACACTTAAATAAACTAGCGAAGAAGTTAAATGTATAAGATAGTTCAATGGTTTATCAAAATCACAGGATATATTCCTAGCCTTTTCTATTTTAAGAAAAAGATTTATTACGAAAATAGAAAAAAACAAGGAAGAAGAATTAAAGGTGGAGCAATTGTAATTTCCAATCATACTTCAATTTATGATTTTGCTTTATATATGTTTACTTTCCCTTTAAATAACTTAAGACCACTAACAGGAGAAGCTTTATATCAAAAAAATAAAGTTTTTTCTTGGTTTCTAAATGCTTTAGGGGCAATTAAAGTTGAACGTGCTGATTATGATTTTAGCTTTATGTCTAAAGCTAAAAAGTATATTGAAAAAGGCCAAAAGATTTTGATTTTTCCAGAGGGAAGACTACCTAAAGAAGGAGAAGGTTTTTTAGAGTTTAAGCCGAGTTTTGTTTATATGGCTTTAGAAACTAAAGTGCCTATTATTCCTGTATATACTAATGGTTCTTATAAGAAAAAAGAAAGAGCTAGAGTTATTGTAGGTGAACCTTTATATTTATATGAATTATATGATAATTCAAAAAGTGAGAAAGAAAATATTGACTTACTTTCAAATCATGCAAGGAATTATATTATTAGACTAGGAATGAAGTTAGATGAAAAAAGAGAAGAAGAAAAATAAAAAATTACCATTGTTTTTTAGGATTTTTGATCCCAAAGAGATTTTGTATGATTTTATTAAATGGACAGGTGGCTGGCCGTTTCTATTTTTCTATCGTGTAAAAAGGTTATATTACAAGACAGAAAGAAAAGGTTTATTTAAGGGATCTTACATTATATCTGCTAACCATATTTCTCTTACAGACATTTTTAGAATCGGAACAATTTTCTGGTTTCGAAGAGTTGGTTATGTAGCGATGGAAGAGTTATTTAACACGAAATTACGAAATTGGTTTTTTAGAGCTGGTGGCTGTATTCCGGTAAATAGAGAAAATGTTTCGTTAAAGACATTTAAAGATGTAGAGAAAAGGCTAAATAGAGGCCATTTAGTTACTGTTTTTCCTGAAGGTAGAGTTAGTTTAGATGGAGTTGGTAGGGATTATAAAGCAGGAGTAATTATGATGGCTTTGTTTGCAGATTGCCCAATTTTACCTGTTTACTACCAAAAATCTAAGAAATGGTATCATAGACAGAAAGTAGTAATTGGTCCTAAGTTTTATGTAAAGGATTATTTAACATCTAAATATCCATCAGTTGAAGAGATTAATCAAGTCGTAGCTAAATTAAAAGCTTTAGAACAAGAATTAGCAGATCATTATGAAAATAATTAGGAGGATCTATGCAAGAAAAATATTTTAAACAATTTACAGATGATGTAACTTTTAGTAAATTAGTTCATATTAGAACAACTTATGAGTTTATGGAGCATCTAAAGCAATTTAAAGAAAAGATTGCGATTGTAGATGATGAGAAGAAAGTAAACTATAAAAAGCTAGAAGAAGATGCATTAAAAATTGCTTATCTTTTAAAAGAAAACAAAGTTAATTTAAGAGAAAACGTTGGTGTTTTTTCATTAAACGATTATGATTTTGTTAGGGCAAGCTTAGGTACTATGGCTTATGGTAGTGTTGCAACACTACTTCCTTATCAGCTAGATGCAAGAAGCTTGACTGGTTTAAGTATGAAATACAATTTAAAAGTTGTTTTTTATTCTCAAAAGTTAGAAGAAAAGGTAAATGAAGCAAAGAAAAACTTACCTAATGTTGAGTTTATTGAAATTAATGATGAAGTTCAAACTTTAGGTGAATTTGATAAGACAATGAAGAAAGATGATCCAGCTTGTATTGTCTTAACTAGTGGAACTACTGGTAAAAGTAAAGGTGCTGTTTTATCACACAAAGCTTTATATACTGGAGTTAGAAACGGAACTTTGGGAATGAAAAAGCCTTTTGATCAAGTATATGTAGCTGTAATTCCTTTTACTCATGTTTTTGGTTTAATTAGATCATTACTTACTGCTTTATATACGGGAAGTACAGTTCATACAACTCCTGACATGAAGAAACTATTTGTAAACTTAAAAGTTGCTCAACCGACCATTTTGATTGTTGTTCCTGCGTTAGCTGAACTTTTCTTAAAGCTAGCAAAAGATATGGGAGTTGGAGTACTTGGTGGTAAGTTAGAGACTGTAATTGCGGGTGGTGCTCATGTATCTCCTTATATTACTTTAGAGTTTAATAAGTTAATTGACTTTTTTGGTGCAGGCTATGGTTTAACTGAATCAGCTAACCTTGTTAGTGGTAATGCCTCAGCTCCTTATAAAGCAGCATCAGTTGGTCAGTTTTATCCTTATCAAGAATATAAGATTGTAAATGGAGAGCTTTATATTAAAGGTGATAACTTAATGTTAGGTTATTATAATGATCCTGAAGAAAATGCTAAGGCTTTTGATCAAGAAGGCTATTTTAAGACTGGAGACTTAGTAAGAGTTGATGAAGAAGGATTCTTATATATCACAGGTAGAACTAAAGAAATTATTGTTTTACCTAATGGTGAAAATGTATCACCAGCTTATATTGAAAGCAAAATTAATGAAATTGCTTTAATTCAAGATTCATTAGTATATGAAGATAAAAATGAATTTGGAATAGTTATTTTAGTAGCTGAACTTTTACCTAGAGAACAAGTTTTAAGAGAAAAACAAATTGATAATTTAGAAGAGTATTTAAATAAAAAAATAGAAGAAGTAAATCAAAGTTTACTTCCTCATGAGAGAATTGGTAAGGTTATTGTAAGGAAAGAAGATTTTCCAAGAACTCCAAGTTTAAAGATTATTAGACCAAAGAGAGAGATATAGATGGAAAAAGAACAAGTTTTTAGTGAATTAAAGAAAATATTTAAATTAGTAATTCCTAATGGGATTGATGTTGAGAAAATCACGATGAAAAACAATATCACTACTGACTTAGGGATTAACTCAATTGGTGTTATTTATCTAGCAATTGCGATTGAAGAGATGTATGGTATTGATATGAGTGAAGTGACCTTTACTACATTTAAAACTATTGAAGATGTAATTGATTATATTTTGGAGAACAAATAGTGGAAAAGTGGCAACTAATAGATCCTTATCCTGGCTCTCACATTAGAACTAAAATGGGAGAAATCTATCATCATGGTATTTATATTGGAAATGATGAAGTAGTTCAATTTGGTATGCCTAGTGAGATGATGCAAGATCATAAGAAAATCAAAGTATTAAGATCTAATATGAAAGATTTTTTAGTTGGTTTTTTAGAGGTAAGAGTTTATACAAAAAAAGAACTAAAAGAAAAAAGAAGTGATGAGGAGATTGTGAGAATAGCTTTATTAAGAGTGGGAGAAGGTAATTATAATTTACTTAAAAACAACTGTGAGCATTTTGCTTATGAATGTACCTTTGGAGTTAAAAAATCTGATCAAGTTGATTCTTTAATTAAAGATATTCAAGAGGCTTTATCTAAATGATTGAAGTTTATATTTTAGATATTACTAATTTAGAGTTAGAACAATATTTAAAGAAATTACCAAACAACTTTTTAGTTCAGGTAAATAAATACAAAGAAGAAAATCAAAGAAAAAGAAGTTTTTTTAGTTGGTATTTACTTTATTTGAAATTTTTAGAAAGAAAGATTAATGCTTTTAATTTAAAAGTAGAGTTTAATGAAAACGGCAAACCTTTAATTGAGGGAATAAATTTTAATATTTCTCATTCTCATAATTTAGTAGCAGTAGCTATTTCTAGTCATGAAGTAGGGATAGATTTAGAATTAATAGAAGACAAAGATAATAGTAAAATAGCTAAAAAAATAATGAATGAAGAAGAGTATCAAAAATATCTGAAAAACAAAGAATACTTTTATAAAGTATGGACTAAAAAAGAAGCATACTTAAAAAGAAAAGGTTTAGCTTTAGATTTTGCTTTAAATAAAGATTACAAAATAGATGATGTAGTTAGTTATTATATTCAAGATGAAGATGATAATAATTATTATTTGTCTGTTTCTCCTAGTAGTTCTAGGGTAGAATTTATAAGTTTAGATTAAAAAAAGGCTAAATTAGCCTTTTTTCTTTGAAAAAGGGTTTAAAATTGGCATTCTGAGGGGTTTATTTAAGTTTTATGGGGAAATAGTTGTCTAAAGTTATATCAAAGGCTAAAAACAAGGCTTTTTTGGAGAAAAAGATGATAAATCTTGAAAAAAGAGAAAGAAATTGATAAAATAGTTATATAAAAGAGGTAGATTATGGGTTTAGTAGTAAAGAAGATTAATGTTGGGGAAGTAGCTAGTATTAAGGGTATTTATAAAGCTAAGAACTATGAAAAGTACTTGTTTAATGACTATAGATTATATGATACTTATCGTAATTCCGTAACTTTTGGGGTATTTGATAATAAGAAAATGGTTGGTGTTATTAGACTTGTTGGGGACTTTCAGTATGTTATTTACATTGAAGATATGATTACTTTAGATGAGTATTCTAATACCGATGCAAAGAAACTATTAATTGAGGAAGTATTGGAAAGGTATGCGAAAGTTGAGAAAATCTTTTGCAATCTAAAACATCGATCAAAAGAAACTGCTAGTGTTTACCTTGATTTAGGTTTTGCCCCTGCAGATGAAAATGAATTATTAGTTAAGATCAAAGAATAAAAGGACTATCTTTTATTCTTTTTTTATAATGTTTTATGTTATAATATTAATAGGAGAATAAACTTATGGAAGAATTCAAAAGACTAATTGCTTTAATTGGCATTGATAACTATAACAAGCTAGCAAACAAGAAAATTGCTATTTTTGGTCTTGGAGGAATAGGAAGTAATGTATTATCAAGTTTAGTAAGGACGGGAATAGATAGTTTTGTTTTAGTTGATTATGATAAAGTAGAAGCTAGTAACTTTAATAGGCAAAAAATTGCTAATTATTCAACTCTTGGCTTAAATAAAACTGATGCAGCCTATCATTTAATGAAGAAGATTAACAATAATCTTAGTTGTAAGTTGTATGATTTAAAGATTGATAAAGATACTATTCATAAAGTTGATTTAAAGGATGTTTGTTATATTGTAGATGCAGTTGATGATTTAGAGGCAAAACTAGCAATTCTTATGAAAGCAAAAGAGCTTAATATTCCAATTATTTCTTCAATGGGTGTTGCTAATAAAGTAAATATCAAAGATTTGAAAATAGCTGATGTTTCTAAAACAGATACTTGCCCACTAGCAAGAAAATATCGAAAAATGGTTAGAGATTTAAGAATAAAAGATGTTCCAGTCTTGTATTCTAAAGAAGAACCAGTAAATAAAGAGATGGGTACAATTGATTATTTAGTGACTGCAGCTGCTTTATTAATTACTGAGTTTATCATTAAAGATTTGTTAGGTGATAGTAATGAAGCTACCTAAAGAAGTTAAGTTTATTCTTGAAACTTTAGAAGAAAATGGTTATGAAGCTTTTGTAGTTGGAGGAGCTGTTAGAGATAGTTTGTTGGGAATAAAACCTTTAGATTATGATCTAACAACTGATGCTCTGCCTGATGAAATAGTAGCTATTTTTAAAAGAAAAGTTGATCATATTTATAAAATAGGCAAAGATTTTGGAACAATCAGCTTAGTAATTAAAGGTAAAATTATTGAAGTCACTACATACCGTATTGAAAGTGAATATTTAGACTATAGGAGACCAGAAAAGGTTGAGTTTTCTAAAAAGTTGGTTGATGATTTAAAAAGAAGAGACTTTACGATTAATGCTTTATGTTTTAATAAGGATTATATTGATTTAGTAGGTGGCTTAAAAGATTTAAAGGAAAAGCAAATTAGGGCTATTGGGGATCCTAACTTAAGATTTGCTGAAGATGCTTTAAGAATCTTAAGAGCAATTAGGTTTGCTAGTAAGCTGGGGTTTGAAATCGAAGAAGAAACTAAAAAAGCCTTATTTGAAAATAAAACTTTACTAAATAAAATTGCAATTGAAAGAGTTCAAGAAGAGTTTAATAAGATTTTAGTAAGTAAAAACGCTAGTAAATATTTAGAAGAATATTTTGAGATTTTTACTATTTTTATTCCTGAAATTGAAGTTTTTAAAAGTTATGATCAAAGTAATCCACATCATCAAGATGATCTATTAATTCATAGTCTAAAGGTTGTAAATTTAGTTCCTAATGACTTAGTTTTAAGATTAGCTGCCTTACTCCATGATTTAGGTAAACCTAAGACAAGAAAGATGGAAAATGGTATTGCAAGATACTATGGTCATGCTAAGATAGGCGCAGATTATGCATCTTTAATTTTAAAGAGAATGAAATATCCCAAAGCAGTTATAAAAGATGTTTTAGTTTTAATTGAACGTCATATGATTAGACTAGAAGAAGCTAATCTTAAAAGATTAGTTAGTAGAATCGGTTTAGTAAACACAAAAAAGTTAATTTGTTTATTAAAAGCTGATAAATTGAGTATTGGTCGAGATGTAAGTTTTTTAAATGAAAAGCTAGAAGAAGTAGAAAAGTTAGAACAAGAAGAAGCTGATATTTCGTTAAAAGAATTAAAGATAGATGGTAATGATTTAATTAAATTAGGATATCAAGGTAAGGAAATCGGGATGGCTTTAGAATTCTTATTTTCTGCTTATTTAGATAATAAAGTAGAAAATGATAAGGAAAAATTGATTAAGTATTTAGGTGATACATATGAGCAAAAAAGAAAGGAAAAAAAGTCAATATCAAAAAAAGACTGATAATTTATTGATTATTTTAGGTGTTGCTGCTTTAATCATTATCCCTTATATTTCTTTTGAATTTGCTTATGCTAGCGATATTTATTTACTAACCTTTAGTCAGATTGCTGGGAGGTTTGGTGAGCAAAATAGGTTAATAATTTGGGGGATATCATTACTTACTTTTTTTGGGATTGTTGTTATGTATGTAAATACTTTACTTAAAAATAGAAGTATACTTTTGAATATTTTATTAGGAATAATGGTGTTTTTATATTTGGTTACAGTTTTAGTACCATTTATTCCTTCTTTTGAAAGGGTAATTTCTGACATTCATAACTATTGTGCATATTTAGCAGTTATAGTTACAGTTTTATATTTGTTTATTTTTATCGGTTCTTTTTATAAATACGATAAAGCTTTATTTTGGAAGGCTTTTATAAGTTTATTATTAGTTGTTTTGATTATGGTTCTTTTATATATCAAATGGGGAACATCTTCAATTTGGCAAGCAGTTTTCTCAACTGCAATTTGTGTTTATTTATACTTTACAATGCTTTTAGTTATAAGGTCTCCTTATACTGATCCAGAAAAAACGATGAGAGAACTTATCGAAGAAAGGAAAAAAAGAGAAAAAGAGAAAGAAGAATATATTGAGAAAACTGAAAAATATTACCAAGCAAGAAAAGAAAAAAAAGAGAAAAAGTAAATTATTAGATATTGAAAAAGAATATATGTTTTGGTATAATTTTAGTAGTAGGAGGCTACATTTATGATTTTTGATGTTATCATTTTATTTGCATTAATTGTTTCATTAGTTGTTGGTTTAGTGAGTGGTTTTGCTAAGCAAGCACGTGGATTAGTAGCTTTTATTTTAGCAATTTTTCTTGCAAGATTACTGTTTCCTATAATCGGTTCTTGGTTTACAGATGGAGCATTATACAATAGCTTACTTCCAAGAATTGATGCTTGGCTTTTAAAACAAGGAGATATATTTAGTCAAACTGTTCCTGCAGGGATAACAGAAGAACAAATATCAGCACTTTTAGCTGACACAAGATTACCTGCATTTGCAGCTAACTTAGTTTTAAAAAATGTAGATTTTAGTAATATTCCTGCTGATACTACTTTTAGTGCATTATTAGCGCCTAGTTTAGCAAAAGTTGTTGCTAGTTTAATTGGTTATGTAATTTTATTTATTGTTTTATTAATACTATTAATAGTAGGTTTATGGATTTTAGGTAAAGTTCTAACTTGGGGTATTTTAGGAGTAATTGATAAAGTTTTAGGTGCTGTATTTAGTGTTGTTAATACAGTAATTATCGTTTCATTATTTTTATTGGTACTTACAATTTTAGCAAAGTCAATTCCAGTTGTAGATACATTTGTAGCTAAGCAACTTGCTACATCTAAACTTGGAATCTTTTCTTGGTTATATCATAATAATATTGTTGGTTGGTTAATTGATAAATTAACTAAGAAATAGAAAAAGGCATCAATTGATGCCTTTTTTAATATCCGATATAATGCCCTAGAATTAAGAGTAGGGTCGTTATAACTAAAACTATGACTTGGAGTAACCAAGTTTTTTTAAGCCACTTGCCATAACTGAATCCAGCAACACCAAGTGAGATTAGAAGGATTGGATTTGTAATATAAATTAAATCAGTAAAGCCATCACCAAAGATAAATGATAGTAGTGCAATATTTTGTGTTATCCCTACATTTGTAGCAATAGCAGAGATGATTGGAATAATTAAAATGATTTTTGCACTTGCTGAACCGATGAAAAATTGAATTACTAAAGTGATAAAGTAAACAAATAATATTCCAAGAATCGGACTTCCGCCACTTAAAGCAGTTGATAGTTCATGGATGATTGTGTCCATTACTTTTCCGTTTTCCAATACTAATCTAATTGAACCAGCTAGAATAATTAAAAGGATTGAAGGTAAGATTCCTAAAACTCCTTTAAAGAAATATTTAGCACCTTCTTTAAATGGTACTTTTAAAACTAGTAGTGAGATGATTGTCCCAAATAAGAAGATTAAGGCAATTATTGGAATAGAAAGTCCACTTAAAGCATCAATAAAAGATCCTAAGATAGATGAAAGAATAATTGCTACAAGCAAAGTAATAAATAGTGTTGCATATACTTTTAAAGTTAAGCCTTGATTTTCATCCTTTTCAGCTAAATCTAGTTTTAGATTTTCTTTTTTTATTAAGTCTGATTCGTATGTTGGGGATTTTGTTGGGTCTTTTTCAATTTGTTTGATGTGTCTAGTTACAAATAAACATAACAAGCCATACATAATGATAAAGATTAAAATTCTATACCACATCCCACTTACTAAGCTTATACCCATTGCCTGGCTACCAAGACCAACTGAGAATGGGTTAGTAATCGCCGATGAAAATCCAAAGCCTGTTGCAAGTAAACACATAGCAAGACCAGTAAATGTATCCCAGCCCATAGATAAGGCAAGCATAATTATAATTGGCAGTAGTGTAATTGATTCTTCAAAAATACCAAACAAAGAGCCAAATAACATAAAGAATAAAATAACAGCGTAAACTAATGTAAGTCTTTTATCTTTAAATTTAGTTACTAACCAAGAAAGAATTGATTTAATTCCTCCAGTTTTATCAATGACGTTAAAAGAACCACCTAGAATTAGCAAAAATAGGGAAATTGCAATAATAGTAATTCCGTGACTACTTCCAAAGATTAAAAATGGTGATAGTAAGAATTTCCCAAAACTATAGCTTTGTCTAGGTTCAATTAATTGGTATTCTCTTATACCTCCAACTGTTACATATTCACCTTGAGGAATTAGAAGTGTTAGGAAGTAAGATGCAAATAATATTGCAACAAGTATAAATAAAGCAGTGAAAGATGATCTTTTGTTTATTTGGAGAAACTGTTTTTCAGTCATTTCTTTTTCGGGCAATTGTTTTTCATCCATTGTTCTTTCCTCCTAAATAGTCATTATATAAAGCTTCCCAGTAAATGCTATATTTAGCACATTCTTTTAAGTTTTCTAGTTCAAAAAAGTAAATAGTATTATCACTATAAAATTCAATATCAACTCCAGCACCAAATAAAATAACTGGATATGAGTGAAGTTCAAAGAATTTTTCAAAAGGCTTTCCATCTTTTGTTCCAATATATTTTAAACCTGAATGATCTAAAACAACTTTTCCGTTACCAACACTACTAAAACCTTTACCTTTAGGATCTGGTAATTTAAAGACAGTGTTAGATTCCATTTTGAAGTTTGGATCTTTAACTTTTTTACTTGCTAGATCTTTTTGAAGTAAATACCAATCCCTAATGTTTTTAGGAATTAAAGGACTATCAGAAGTAAATTGATAGTAATTATCTAAATGAACTTTTACTTTACATTTAGTGCAAGTAATTTCGTGATCTTTAGCTTCTAAAGTAAATTCTGATTTACAAACAGGGCAGTGATATAAAATGTTTTCTAGCCCATTTGCAAACTTTTTACCTTTATAGTAGACTTTGTTTTCTTCTTGCCAAGCAAAGTCATCATAGTCTAGTTTTTGGATAATTACATCTAATAATTCTTGATCTGATAACTGATTTAAATCAAAGTCTTCATACATTAACTCATAAGTAACATCAACTCTTCCGCGTCTAAAGTTATGAGCCCATTTTGGTTTAGTAAGGTATGCACCTTTAATATTTACAAAAACAATTGGTAAATTTAGTTTCTTTAATAATTTAGGTGTCGCATCAGTGATTGTCTCCAAACAGCCATAGGCACTTAACCTGCCTTCTGGAGCCATACCAATTGGCCAGCCATTTTTTACAGCTTTTAAGGATTTTTTAATTGCTCCAAGATCAGGAGCATATAAGTGTTTAGAAATTCCCCCTAAACTATAGAAAAACTTAGCTA
>Ga0255344_1004031_pt1 | contig 15441 bp, 20 predicted proteins | sample wastewater_treat_5_FD_192414 | JGI IMG/M metagenome (GOLD analysis project Ga0255344, IMG submission 192414) | Wastewater microbial communities from Lulu Island WWTP, Vancouver, Canada - plant18 | ecosystem: Engineered > WWTP > Wastewater > Unclassified | place: Canada: Vancouver, British... | reverse complement strand
CTCCATGCCGATCTCGTCTTTGCACCAGGCAAGGGCCCGTTCGTGGCAGTCGAGCCAGGTATCGATGTCATACCATTTCCACTTGTGGCATCAATGCTGCCTGTTTTTGAATCACACCTCCTTATCGAAATTTGTCTCTCATTCTACCAGACCCTCTAATCCTTTTGAACGGTTTTGTCACCGTCATTTTAAACTTTAGACTTATATTTCTAATTTGGCAAGAAAAGATTTCAACAGAAAGATCATTGCGGCCCATTCAGACTATGGTCTTTCAGGAACACGTATGGATGTACCCGAGGTGGAACTTCGCCCCGCTTTTTCGCCTCCGGTTTTTGCCTTCATGGTGATTTTCATTCTAGCAGGATATTCATGGCTGTGTTTATACCTGTTTATGTAGTGTTATTCCGTACAAATTTACTTTGATGAACACATTGTGTCCTATATTACCAGGAATAATTCCAATGCGGTTATCTTCGCTGTCTTATGTCCAGGTATTACTATCGGCAACATATTGAATTACTTTGTAGCTGATCATATAATAGGTGCCCTCAGCATATTTTCTTGTTTAAGGCTTTTAGCCGTTGGTTTCCAAAAGGTTGAGAAATAGTTTTTTTGCAGGTAACATTGTGTAGTGGGACACGAAGGTCTATCAACAAGGAGGAAAACATGCGGGATGTTTCCGTAACAGAACGCCCTGAAGTTTTATACTTTGAGGATCACATACCGGGTTCCGTGTACACGTTCGGATCGATTCTCGTGGATGAAAAGGCAATAGTCGATTTCGCATCACAATACGATCCCCAGATATTCCATACCGATCCTGATGCAGCAAAGAAAAGTTCGTTTGGAGGAATCGTGGCAAGCGGCTGGCATACAGCTGCCCTCGCCATGCGCCTGCTCGTCGATCACCGGCTTTCTCATGTGGCTAACCTTGGATCCCCGGGTCTGGATGAACTGCGGTTTCTGAAACCGGTACGCCCTGGTGACGAACTACGGGTACGGTTGACCATTCTGGAGGTAAGGCCCTCGGAATCCAAAGCAGACAGAGGCGTGGTCAAGTCATTCGTCGAAGTGCTGAACCAGTCTGGTGAGGTGGTCGCGAGTTGGAAAGGAATCAATATTGTGCAGCGTAAGAATACGGGTTAAAAAATAATTTCCTGCATGTAAATATCTTAAGACCATTGCACGGCAATATCCCTTAATTTACTTGTAACTTATTGATATAAGGTAGTATATCTCACTGTGATGGCCTCATGGAGGTTTTTGTGATGCAGGAACTCACTGCCCTACCTTCGACGGTTACTTCGTTAACATCTGCAGTCAAATAAGGAAAGATCTCCTCTCGATTATGTACATCATTTGATTGACTGAATGCCTATTGAGATGAACCTTAGAAAGAAATTAACAAGGGCTTACGTTTGTGGTATCTCTGAATATGCAATGTTTGACTATCATGGTTCGGATTATAAAGACAGGCCAATTGGCCGAAGGAACAAAAAGGGTTGGCCATTTGTGACCAACCCTTTTTGCCTTTTCTCATCGCTTAAAATTCACATATATTTGGCTGGGGGATAGGGATTTGAACCCCAATTCACGGAGTCAGAGTCGTACCTGGAGGCTATCCGGTGATACTACGGTGCTTCGTATTGGTTTGTAAATCAAGAGAAAATTAAAAACTGGGAGAAGCATAATTCACGGTGCTTCTCCCTTATTTCACGGTTGAACTTCACTATTACTTCACAGGCGACAGGTTCACGGATTAGCAATTTCTTTGACAAAATACTGTCCAGACCCTTAAAGTGAAACTGTTGGCAACATAGTTGCTTTCTTCCTGAAGTTAATGATTTGCCGATTCATTCAGCAGAATAATCCTTCACGTGATAAATCTCATATTCAAGACACTCAATCGGCAGTGAGAAACGATACCATAAACAGCGATCTTCCTTCTTTAAGGTATTATCCGCCAATTACTGTCACATCGTGGCACCAACACTGAATTCTATTAGATTTTTTGTTGTCATTTACAAACCTTGATGGTAAAATTCAAGAAATACGAAATTGATATATTAAATGTTCGATGAAAAATGAAGATTGACCCGACATTTTGGCAATCTAACCTTTCCTCAGCCGTTAAAAGAATTCTACACTTGTCAACTTTCAACCGTTATAATGAGCGTCGTGCAGACAAATTTGAAAGAGAGATCATGCTTGCCGTCTTCTGTGTGCGCACGCTAATCGAGCGCAAGAAACTGAGTGAAGAGTTTCTCAGAAAGAGGTTTTCTCTAAAAGCTTTTCCTAAAAAAACGCAAAAACCGGTGACATGGCTCAATAGTCATCATATTTCGAATTTATACAACCTTGACAAGCCGGAGCAGAAACAAATCGACCCCAGCTTCTTATGTAACCAAATTATCCACAGCTACATTCTCATTCCTGTAAGAGACGGCCAGAAATTTACCCACATTTATGTTTGCTCAGATTTTGAGCGCAACAGGTATTTGTACTTTGTTGCATTGGAGGTTATCATTTCTTTGCTTAATGACGTTGTATCTGACAACCCCATTCAAAGGGAAATGACATATAATCCGAGAAGACTTGATTACGATATCAAGAACTACATGAACGAGTCGCACCACTGGATCGGTCAGGCATGAACTAAAGCGGAGTTTAGTAGCAATCACGATGATCTCCTTTCTGTATTTTTTACACGCTGCATTGCTCATAACTGCTGTATACCGTTTTGTCACCGGTAACTGGAAAGCGGGCCTCCTACTTCTTGGGCTTGCTGCCTTGAGTGTTCTATTTTCATATCTTCTCTACCGTCGCCAATCCAGTGCAGATATGTGGGGTAACCCTGAGGAGAAACGAATTCCCAACTATATGTTTTGGTCAATTTTGCTTACATTCTGGTTCGTACCGCTCGGGATAGTGTCTATCATCTACTCTTCTAAGGTCATAGCTTACAACAAATCGGAGAACTACTGGGAAGCAGAAAAGGCTTCCAAGAAGGCAAAGATGTGGTGCTGGTTGACTTTTGCGGCGGGACTGATTTCAGCCTGCCTTATTTGGTATCATTAGAGAACTAACAAATTGATGCAGCGGACCATCTGCAGCGGTGGTTGATCATAGTGTTATATACTCTTTCAACCCATAATCGTTATTTTAGCCTCAGATATACTATGCTGCCTTTGTAGGCGGAGTCAGTTACCTATTGTTCCAAAGAATAACATACCGTCCCCCTTGTGACTTTTCAGGCGATTGCCTCTACAAATTCCCTGATATTGCGGGATAGCCGGGTATTGGTTTTTGTAAACTTGCCCTCATATCCGGTTATAATCCGGCGTATCTGCTCGGGGGTGAAGTCTTTGCCTTTCCTGGTTGCCATTCCCTGGTGCTTCAGTTCTTTGCAGATATGGGTTAAGCGCATGGACTGACCATAGAGGGTATTAATGAGCGTGACAACGCGTTGTTCATGGAGATCAGCAACAAGATCATTCCCTTCACGACGAAAGCCATAGGGCACTGATCCCACAACAGCGCCCTGGTTTTTCTTATACTCCATGGCCTTCTTGGTTCTGTGTTTTACCTGTCTCCGTTCCATTTCCCCGAGAAAGGCCTTCATGGCAAAATTAAGCCAGCCGTCAGGGTTTCCGGTATCAACCTGGCCCTCGACAGTATGAAGTTCAATATCCTTTTCATCAAGGAGCCTCTCAAGGGCCAAGAGGGTTAACATATCCCGGGAGAGTCTTTCCAAGGAGTAAAGGACAACGGCTTCTATTCCGTTTGATTCTATCCTGTCCATGAGAGAGACAAACCCGGGGCGGGCCTTGTTCTTTCCCCCGGATATGCCGGCGTCCTCAATGATATGGGTGAGATCAAGGCCCTTATATGTGCAGTAACTTCGTATTCTATCCTTTTGGTTCTCAAGGCTTATTCCTTCCTTTGCCTGTTCCTCGGTGCTTACCCGCACATATCCTATGGCTTTCATGGTGAAGCCCTCCTTTTTGTGAATGGTATTTTTAGGGATTGATTGTTAAAACAGGCCTTTGGCCTTGAAGCTCATATGGTGGGTATCTGCTATGATGACGTGATCGAGGACCTCGATACCGAGGAGCTTCCCTGCTTCGACCAATCTCCGGGTAAGATTGATATCCTCTTCTGAGGGTTCTGTATCTCCTGATGGGTGATTATGCCCAATGACGATACTGGCAACCCCCTTCATGATAGCAAGACGAAATACTTCCCGGGGATGGACCAAAGAAGCATTGAGGGTGCCCAAACTCGTAAGATCAACGTACTTCACCATGTTCCGGGTATTGAGCCCGATTGTCCAGAAATGCTCTTTGTCTCTGTCTATAGTTGATTCTGTTTTCAGGATGGACTGCAGGAGATCTGCAACTGTTCCATCGTTCCGTATACCAACATTGTCTTCCTTAAATTGAACTAACATAGCGCCCTCCTTATGATGAAAAGAAAAAGGAGAAGGTTTCCCTCCCCCTTAGCATGTCATTGCCTTCTGGTCTTCTTCTTCCTTCAAGACCTCATAGCCGTACTTTGCCCGGAGATCATCCAGGGCAAAGTGTCTCTTATTTCTTCTCCATAACCCCACATGGAAGCACCAGGCGTGTTTTTTACTTGCCCAGTGGAAGCCTCTCTCCCTGAACTTGTTGCTGATGGGGAAGGTTTTGCCCGATACCCAGAGCCATGTTCCAATCAATTCAACCTTGCAGAATGACAACGTCATAGCCCAGTCCATGGCCTCTTCAAATTCCTTTTCCATGGCTTCGTTGTAACGGTATGCCTGCTTCTCCCCGTTATACTCACATCCGGTATACTGGCAGTTCTTTAATGATTCATGGTATTGCCCCACAATCTCCAGGCATATCTGGAGATTCCCTCCCCTGTCCGGGTGGTGGATCAACATCAATTCATGAAACCTCTTCTTGATCTGTTGCTCTGTTGCACATCCGAAGAACCAGTGTGTTGTTCCCATAAATAAAACCTCCTTTTCTTGGAATAAAAAAGGCATCCGGATGGGATGCCTTCATAGTCATATTCGATTGTCATGTATAGTCTAATATACCATAATCATTGGGTATTCTGTCAAACGAGGTTCATGGGCCGGGGTTGATTGGGTGTGTGATGGAGGCCTAATCTTTTCATGCATTCTTCTGGCTCTTGGTCGTTCCTTTTTGAGGGTAGAAAAGCATTCTTTTTTCTGGAGGGGGGGTACCACCCGGAAGTGGAAATCACCCCCCTGCCGTTTATTCTTGTAGGGTACCCTATGTGTAACTATCGTTATAGAAGAAGCCAGAGTCTATTGGCAAAAAAAGTATACAATATATGCACGTGGGTTTAGCAGTGAACAGCTTGCACAAAATTAATATACAAATTATGCTACATGCAGAAAAAGATTGAAAAACATCGAGGAAAATATTACAAAAAACTAAACATTCTAATTTCTATGAAGCGTCTCCCATGAGGTAACCGATGATCGACTATCGTAAAGAATTGGCTGATATCGAGAAGCTCCTTAATGAGAATCGGTACTATGAATGCTCCATGCGATGTGGCAAGAGCATCGAGCTTGTCTTGAAAGACCTGGCTAAGGATTACTTTAGAAGCGTGACGAAAACCTCCCGAGTATCCTTAAATGAAAAAATCCGGCTTGGTCAACCACTGGAAAAATTAACCCTTGGGGCTCTGGCGAAGCTATACAAGGATGAAGGGATACTGAAGGCGCTGCTTGGATGGAAAACATCTGAATCACGGCGAGCTGCGCGCGCTTGATCTCGACATGATAACTCGTATCCGGAATAAAGTTGCACATGACAGGCAAGATGATATGTATCTGGAGAAATCCGACGCCCTTCTGCTTTATGGCAGCTTCATGAAACTGCTTGCCATCACCGGATTGCTGACTGCTGATGGAAGAGACAAAGCACCTATTATTTCTGTAAAGGACAGCAAAGGGCAAGCTACGCCGGCCCATTCCAACACCAGCGATAACGAAGAAGTGCAGGCATGCGAGAAGAACAATCTGAAGATATGCTTAACCCCAATCGAGGCTGAAGACGATGAATCGGCGTTACACCAACAACCTGTTGTAAAGAAAAAAGCACAGACAGTCATAAATGGCAGGACAATTACCCTGTATAGGAACAAGGAGTCTGGAAAGTATTTTGTCTATGAGGGACAGATTGATGTCAATACCTTGTCTTTGGTAACACCAGGCGGAGATCTTAAATCTCTCAAGGAACATTTATTTGAGGACCCCGAGGATTTTCCTGAAGCTGAGGCTGCAGAAAAATGCCTTATCACTACTGACCAGATTACCAAACACAGAAGCCTTGAGGAGGAAAACACTCGACTACAGGATTCGATGCAACAGGCGACAGGGTATGAAAAGACGGCAAAAGCTTCCCGACATCATAGGCTGGATAATGCACCACAACAGCCTAATCAATATAATAGAATCACTCAAGATGAGCTTATACCTCATATAGTGAGAGTTCTTCGCAAACATGGTGGGCGAGCACGTAAAGAAGAAGTCGAGCAGGCAATTTACCGCGCATTCAATGACATTTTTAAGCAACCCTGGTACGAGGAAACAGTATCACATGGAGTTCCGCGTTGGCGGCATTTTATTGCGTGGGCTAAGGAGAGGGCCAAAAAGAAAGGGCTGATCAAGCCCCCTGAAGATTCAGGCCGAGGCTTCTGGGAGTTAACGGATATGGGGTGAAAATACTTGCTGGAACTGGATAGGAAGGTATGAAAAACAATTTTTCCAGATCAGCTAACTTAACCAAGTACCGGTTCAATATTCTGTGGTCGACAGGAATTAACGCGTACATGGAGGAGGACAGGTTTTGGCTGTCCTGATTGAAGCTATTTCTGTTGTGATTCTTGTTGAGGCTATAGTTGAAAAGTTCCTCGGCGGGTTGGATGCTTTCGAGAAGATTGTTCCAAATCAAACGCTCTGTGCTGATGGTGAGATTGTGAGGGTTGGGTTTATGACACCCCAGGACGTTGAAGCATTTGTCAAGGAACTGCAAGACGGTGGTTTGGAGTTTTTACGCAATGCTGAATCGGTTGACATAGCGGTGGTTGATCAACTTCGCGGACCTACATCTCGATGCAGTTGGCTTGAATTCGGCCATGTAAATCTGGGTGATGACGGCCCGCTCGTCGCAGCATGCCGTCGTACCGGCAGCCAGATTATGACGATCGCCCACCCACTTGGCTGGAATTTTGAGACCTCCCTGAGTGCCAACTCTGGTTTCATACCAACCGAAGACATTCAAAATGATCTTGTATACCTGAGACACGAGAATGGTCTCGATGTATATTACAATACGAAGACGGGCAAAGAAGTTTATTTAGGTAGAACTCACAAATAAGCTCAATAGACAGCCCTGTGGCCGCCATCAATACATCGCGTACCTTCTTTTTAGACAAAAGTGAATAACCTCATAATGGATAGATGGGTGGAGAAAAACTGCCAGCTATGTGGGTAATGTGCATTTATTATTGCATTAATGCTCTCGAAGCGGTAGGCTTTTTGCATACAAATTTAACCAGATCATATAGTTTAGAACCTCGGAAATAGCTCCGTTCAAATAAATTACTATTAGGGAGGTTAAAAAAATCGCTTATTTATCAGGCAACATCAAAATAAAGGGAAAGAAATGGTTATAAAACAAATTTGAAAGCGTAGATCTTTGAGCGCTATGAATAGAGAAAAGAGTCAGATTATATCTCAAGCTATAATTCCTCAGCCCGGTCAAATTGTCCGTGTTCGTACCCGTACCTATCTCGTAGAGGATGTTGAAGCCAACGGCGGAGGACCAGCTGATACCATCGTCAGCCTTGCCTGTATCGACGATGATGCCCGGGGCGAGAAGCTCGATGTCGTCTGGGGTCTTGAGCTTGACACACAGATCCTGGACAAGGAAGCCTGGAAGTCTATTGGTCGCAAGGGATTTGATGATCCCCGTTTCTTCGGGGCCTATATTCATACACTTCGATGGAACTGCGTAACTGCCAGCGATGCGAGGCTTTTTCAGTCTCCGTTCCGTGCTGGGATCAAGATAGACGCTTACCAGCTCGAACCCCTCAGCAAAGCCCTACGTCTTCCCAGAGTCAACCTGTTCATTGCTGATGACGTGGGATTGGGCAAAACCATAGAGGCAGGGTTGATAGCAAGCGAACTTCTCCTTCGTCGCCGTGTCCGTGAAGTGGTGGTTGCATGCCCCCCGGCTATGCTTCTGCAGTGGAAAGATGAGCTTGAAACACGCTTTGGCTTAACCTTTGAGATCCTTGATCGTGCCTATATCGACCGTGTGCGTCAGGAACATGGGTATTGACCCCTACCGACACCACTTTAAGCCGAGCGATCTTGATATTCGAGCAAGCGACTATGGTTCTTTTTCGGATTACTGTGCTCCGGATGAAACGGAGTCAGGGAAATGGAACAATGAAGTGATTCTAAAGGTTGCCGACTGGACGTCTACAGGCAGACCTCTGAGATACCTTCTGATACCTCAGAGGGGTAAGTAAATGAACGAAAATCAGATAAATGGTGTGTCTGCCAAGGCTGAGCATCTTAAAGCTTTTATTGAAGAGATCTATAACTTCCGAATTGTCGTTCCAGATATCCCTTATGGTCATATGGGAGCCACAATCTGTGACGCCATGCTTCAGGCCGGTTTGCACTGGGAAAGTGTCGTAAAACCCCGGGTGGAAAAGATTAAGAATAATTATCCGGAAGCGGCTGTTACTTCAGGTTTCCTTCAGTTAATCCGTCGACATGGGGCAAAAGTACTGGTAGATTTTCAGGACGAAGAAAAGCCCATGCGTATTCGGTTGATTACCGAGTTTTTTTACAGAATGGGTATAGAGACGGAAAATGATCTGAAGAAGTGGCTTCGACAGGCTGGGAATGAGACTAAACTCAAACAACAGCGGGGTGTTGGCGACAAGACATGTGACTATTTTAAGTTGTTGGTAGGTATCCCAACGGCAGCAGTAGATAGGCATATGACAAACTTTTTACGCCTCGCGGGAATCGAATCATCCGGTTATAATGAAGCTTTAGAGATCCTACATGAAACCGCAGACTTGATGAACCTTAATAGAACAGTTCTGGACCATAGCATTTGGAAGTATATGTCACAAGGGAAAGCAAAGCTGCCGTGTAGACCCAAACAGCAAGGAAAGAAGACCTACATCGACTCTGGGCAGGACAAAAGTGCGCACTCAGGGAATCTTGTCGTAAAGCATTCCTTTAACGATGCCTGGGACTATGTAGACAATGAAGGATCGCTTGAACTAACTACAAGCACAGGTCACGACTTTAAAACGCTGGCTGGTATTTCAGGAGAAGACCGAATGGTGATTCGGTTTTTTCATAACGGCAGGGAGTATGGCCGTGCATATGAGTGTTGTTGGGGACATTACTATAACTGCAACCGCACACGTATTGGCATGTATGTAAGGGCACTTGATGAATATATGGCTTTAAAAGATGAAAGGCTGTTGCACAAAGAACCGGAAAACCAGTGAATAAATTGTATGCATATAAGGACCTTGTGGCGAAGAGAAAATCATGCCACGAGTGCACAGGCCTCTGCAATCCCTCAGGAGTAGCACGCGGACAATATGACTCTGATCATATTGGGCCTTGGTCGCTGTGGCAGGCAAACATGAATGCTGAAGTTGTTGTTGTAGGGCAAGACTGGGGTAACACAAAGTATTTCAATAAGTGGCAAGGCAGGGATCAATCAGTGGACAACCCTACCAATGAAAACTTACAGAAACTGCTTAGTATTATTGGGGTGAAAATAGGAAGACCCCAAGATCAACAGGATCAGGTCATATTTCTTACCAATCTTATCCTATGCCTGAAAACAGGAGGACTTCAGGGACGTGTTGAAGATGAATGGTTCGCTAATTGTTCTCACGCTTTCTTCAAGCCTCTCATAGAAATCATCAATCCAAGGGCAATAATAGCTTTGGGCAAGAAGGTCAGTGAATCAATTCTGGCTTTATATGGCATTCCTTACCGCAAGAATATCCCATTTTCTGAGATGCTGAGCAACTCGCCATACAACTTGACCGCCCCGACCGTGCTTTTTCCTGTCTACCACTGTGGGGCTGGCAGCGTGAACCGCAATCGCTCAATGCCTGAACAGAAGGAGGATTGGCTGAAAATCAAGAGGTAGCTGGAGAGTGGCAGTTTTCGTTAAAACCAGCTAAACCTTTCAGAGCCATACAGTATGTGCAACGATGATATCCCTATTTATTAGGCCTTGTTAGGTGATATCGAGGCGTACAATGTGTGAAAAATGATCATTAGGGTATTTGTCAACCCCTGGTTATGGAAAAGGTTGACAAACTACCTATAGAGAGTTTTGAAGTAGATAAGGGCACAAAACGATGATGGGCAGAGGATTTACGGCGAAATGTCAATGTGAGGGTAATAGTTGGGTAATTAGAGGTGCACTACCATGCGCATTGATTCGTCAAAAGTTATTTTGCCGCTTTACTTCTTTGATGTGAAGCAGTAACCTTGTCTGGAAGGGATAGCGCGACGGCCCGAACCGCTGTTACCCTGACAGCCTTCCCTTCAAATATCTCATGAGCACTTAGGGGGTGTTATGGTAAACCAGAAAGTGTCAGATAAACCACAAGTCAGAGAAATAAGACCGCCAACCAAGCAAGAAATAAGGGAAGCTTTGTTGATAGAATGCGCCCCTCGTGAGATAGATGAAGCTGATTTTATGCTCACTATAATTCAGGAGGACCCCGGGAAACTCACAGACAATCTTTTTTTTTGAACTGCTGGAAGAAAATCCCGCATGGCTCGGAACCAGGCCTTTTCTCAACAAGATAGTTCGGTGGCAACTAATAGTAGACAGTGACATTTTTGAGAAGGATGAACAGCAAAATGCGAAGAAGAATATCTTGAAAATATCAAGAGGACTCCTACCCAAAGCCAAGAAGGGCACACCCAAGAAAGTATGTGATGAGAGATTGCGTCTGGAATTTGACAGGCTGGTGAGTCTCATCAACCAACGCGGGGGGAAAGGGGCTTTGCTCAGGGAATATCCTGAGCTTCAACAATATACACCATATAAACCAAGAGATCGGCAGCATAGATCACCCGAGGAACAAGCAATTCATATCCTCGTAAACAAGCACAAAGTATCTGAAAGGACCGTCCGATACGCCCTCAGCAACCGTCCGTTAAGCCTTCCCCGAAGTACTGCAAAAAAAGAATAACTAATTCTTGCAGAACTTATTTAATCATTTCAATATCTTACAGCTTGACAACCAAATTCATATAGATTAATTTTTGTCTAAATCATTGTTATAGAGGTGCTGTATGGAGAGGTTATTCAAGGTAAGGGAAGTAGCAGATGTTATTCGTGAGGACCCTATGACGGTCTACCGAAGAATACGTAACGGTGAGATTGCAGCAATTCGTTTCGGACGGCGTTCGGTACGTATCAGTGAGGGGGAGCTTGCTCGGTGGATCAAAGAACGAACTGAGCAGAATCGTTGACAGGAATGCACCAGATGAAACTTTTTCGCAGGGGGAAACGTGGATAGGGGAAACTGGGTTGCAGTAGACAAGGAGGCGGTAAGGTATCTACCCAAGAAGAGGCCATGTACCGAACTTGAAGCGGTATTCTCGCTGACCGTCGATATTGACCATGCAATGTATACGTACACGAAAGCAGGAAAGGGTTCTGGTAAAATCCCCCGAACACCAGACGAGGCAATTAATCTCGTTATGGATCATGGACAAAGCATAGCCGGATATTCTGCTCTATGGGGATGGTCACGTTGTAAGGTAAGAAATTTCCTTAAAAAACTTAGACAGGACTTAGACAGCAACAAGACACCAACAAGACATCCAATACGTTTAATTATCAAGAAGTTACCAGACAATATAGACAGCAACAAGACAGGCGTTAGACAGGCATTAGACACAACTAATAATCCTCAATCCTTAATCCTTAAAAATGAAAAAGAAAAGAAAGATACTACCTCTAAGAAACATACTTCTACTAAGAAAGACCTTCCTGACAGGGAAGAAGATAAGAAAAAACCTTCCTCACAGGAGAACCCTATTTCATATCATGACAATAATAAGCCCTCTCAACCTTCCTCTACGGGAGATAAAACATTAACACCCAAAGACCTTTTCTCTTTTGAGTCATTCCTGAAAAAATATCCACAGGGAAAAACCCAGGTTATTAAGGATTCCATTGCAGCAATAAAATATTTCCTGAAAGCCTATCAAGAGACTTTTTGCAGAGAAAATAAACCTCTCAGTCCGGGAGAATGGCAAAATATTATTGAGACTATATTATATAAGAATTCTCACAATCGTGACCCTGAGAATTCTGATTATGATTTTCATCATATTCGGGGTATGACTGTCCAATATCTCTCTATGGCCCGTGTAGATAATGGCATACAGGACTTTAACACTGTCAAGAATAGTATTTATGAAAAAATGCAAGAGTTTTAAAAACGGAGGCATGAATGAATGGTATCCACATTGGGGCAGTAGACAAGAACATGAAAGACCGAATCAAGGTAAGTCTTGACACCTTCAAGGGGTATCGCTACATACGGGTTGTCACCTGGATAAAGACCGACAAGGGCGAATACGTACCCACGAACAAGGGACTTACGTTAAACCTTGATTGCGCCATTCCGTTTACAGACCTCATACTCAAAGCCAACAAGACGTTACGTGAGCTCAGGAGCCGCGACACTGAGGCCTGTGAACGTGTATCTATGCAGACAGAGACCAAGGCCAAAAAGAAACGCAGACGGCCAAGGAAAAGGGTTGCCAGCGCCAAGAAGTTAGCTCATTCACACAATAGGAAGAAACTTGTTCAGCCAACGGGTGAAGAAAGCATAAAGGGAAAACCCCTTAAACAGAGTACGATAAATAAAAACTATACGCTATCTCATGGGTTTTGATAAATAAAGGTGTAAAGAAGGATATGAAGGCAACCCCGATTAAGGCTATTAGAAAGAAGTGTCTGGAATGTATGTGCAACCAATATAAACAGGTTCGGCTCTGTCAGGCAGGGGATTGTCCCTTGCACCCATACCGAATGGGGAAAAGACCAACAAAGGAGGAACAAGCGATGTTAATCATGACTGAAGCAAGTAACAAGGAATTTCCAAGGAATGAGGTTTGAACTTGAGGACCATGAAATTTGGGAAATAACCCAAAAGATAGTAGAAATGTTAAAGCCTTACCTTCAAATCAGCAGCAAGCAGGAAGACGCCATTTATGACAAAGCAGGGGTGGCCGAGTATCTTCACGTTGACGTTTCCTGGATAAACAAACAGATCACATTGAGGGCCATTCCCTATATCAAAATGGGCAAGTATACACGCTTTAAGAAAAGCGACATAGACCGATGGTTAGAAAAAAAGAAAGTTGAACCTTTACAATACGTTAGAGTGCTCAAACGAGGATAGGCGCACGGATATATAGTCCGCGATTTTTTAAAAAAAAGATTAATGAATTCAATTTGATATAACTTTCGTGTGAAGTGTAATGTGAACTTCATTTGTTTGACAAAGTACTATCTTTTTAGCTATAAGGTGGCGTACCAATGTTGACGGTTGTGACTGCAGTATTTGATACCGGCAACGAAAAACAAACTTTAAAAGAAGAGGTGATCACCACAAAGAATGGCAAGCCAGTCTTATTGATGCGGTTTGTCAGTAACCGGGTGTTTAAGCTAAAGAAAAGGAATAAGAAAAAGGAGGTGAAGATTTATGGCAAAAAGAATGAGGGGACTGTATAAGCGCGGCAGCATTTGGTGGTGTAGCTACAAGTCTATAACGGGCATTGTCAGACAAAGTACGGGCAAATCAGATTACAACGAAGCGATGGAATTCCTCGGAAAGCGGGTGGCTGAAGTCAGGGCCGAGCAGTATCCTGAGTTGAAAAAAATTTCAAACCACAAATTCAAAGAACTTGCAGTACAATACCGCCCTTGGTGCCAGAGACAACGCGGCGTGGACGGCAAAAACCGGTATATCAATCAGTTAGTCGAGGAGTTCGGGGAAATCCCCCTGAGACAGTTTTCAACGATGCTCGTGGAACAATTTCAGACCAAGAGACTGCAGCGAGGAGCACCACGCAAGAAGGTTAAGAAGGGGCCAGAAGGCAAACTAATAGTTGTCAAAACTGATACCATACCGGCGCCAAATAAGCCAGCGACAATCAATCGCCTTGTAGCCACTCTGAAACACATGTTCACCAAGGCAGTTGAATGGGAGATGGTAGAGGAGGAGGTTCTGAAGAAGGTCCGAAAGGTAAAGATGCTTCCCGAGAATAACCGCAGACTGAGATATCTATCGGTGGAGGAATGTCAACGCCTCATAGACAACTGCAGGGGCTCAGCAAGGTCCATGGTAATCATGGCACTGAACACAGGCATGAGGAGGGGAGAGATTTTCTCACTGACTTGGGACCAGGTGGATCTTAAACACGGGTTCATCTTACTGGACAGGACTAAGAACGGGGAGCGCAGGGAAATACCTATTAACGATATGCTCAGGCAGATGTTGCAGGCTTTGCCACGTCGAATAGACGGCGGGCGGGTGTTCTCGAATCCGGAGACGGGTGAATCGTACCAGACATTGAGCAGTGTCTTTATAAGGGCGTGCAGGTTAGCGGGGATAACTGATTTCAGGTTTCATGACCTGCGGCATACTTTTGCAAGCCACCTGGTCATGGCTGGTGTGGATATTACAACCGTGAAGGAACTGCTTAGTCACAAGACCCTCGCCATGACACTGCGGTATGCCCACCTTGCCCCATCTCATAAGGTTAAGGCCCTTGAAATTTTGAACAAAACCCTTAACGGAACCTCTACTTCACAATTACTTCACAATGGGGGATTTTAGGCAATGAAAAAGGGTCACACTGTCGTGCAACCCCTTGATTTTATTTGGCTGGGGGATAGGGATTTGAACCCCAATTCACGGAGTCAGAGTCCGTTGTCCTGCCGTTGAACGATCCCCCAACTTTCACCTGTATCATGTTTCTGTTGTTTCTGTTACTTCTTCCTCTGCTTTTTTTGTTTTCCTTGCCGGTTTTTTCTCCGCTGTCGCAGTCGCCTTTTTCTCGGCCTTCTTTTCTATTTTCTCTTTCTTCTCTTTTTTCTCTGTTTTTTCTTCTGCCTTTTTCCCTGCCTTTCCTGTCGACTTCTTTTCGGCTTTTTTTGCGGGCTTCTTACCTTCCTTCTCTTTCTTCTCTTCCTTTTTCTGCGTCAGTTCGATAATGGCCATGGGCGCATTATCACCTTTTCTGTTGCCAATCTTCACAACCCTTGTATAACCACCGTTAATAGCTGTGTAACGGGCGCCGATTTCAGTAAAAAGCTTCTTCACAAT
>Ga0255344_1004017_pt1 | contig 15512 bp, 10 predicted proteins | sample wastewater_treat_5_FD_192414 | JGI IMG/M metagenome (GOLD analysis project Ga0255344, IMG submission 192414) | Wastewater microbial communities from Lulu Island WWTP, Vancouver, Canada - plant18 | ecosystem: Engineered > WWTP > Wastewater > Unclassified | place: Canada: Vancouver, British... | reverse complement strand
TTGTCATTGGAGAAAGTCTTACTATTACGCCTATCCGAAAACAAAGAAATTATTAATTGCTTGAAAAACAATATATTATGAATTTTAACTATGGAATAACCTGATAATCTGAATCCTATATAATTGTGCACGTCGGAAAATATTTCTAAAAGATTTAGCTAACGGTGACGCACTTACCATAATTTTCAATACTTTAGTTTCGCATAAACCCCACTAAGGCTATGATAAAGGCTCTTAAAAATGAAAAATGGAAAGTGCTAGAGTTCAACAACGGAGTGTTTCGTTGTAACTATGCTGTTTCTGATCATGGAAGAATAGTAAGTTTTACTTCTAGTATTCAAGAAGGTGATTTGTTAAAAGGTACGCTCATGGGCGGATACCCAACTTTAAAATTAAAGCCGGAAGGGAAAAACTTGACATTGTTTGTTCATCGTCTCGTTGCAGAAGCATTTATCCCTCGTAAAAGTGCAAAGCAAACTTTTGTTATTCACTTAAATTACGATAAAGAAAATAATACGCTTAAAAATTTGAAATGGGCTACGAAAGAAGAGATGGAAGCTCACCAACAAAAATCTCCTGCAGTATTAGCCTATCGTTCTATCAATAGAAAAAAAGGACATAAGCTCACAGATGGAACGGTGAAGAAAATTAAGAGTATGATCGCCGATAAAAAAAGAAAAATGACCATGAAGCAAATCGCGGAACATTTTGAGATAAGCGAAATGCAACTCTACCGCATTAAGAGCGGAGAGAACTGGGGACACGTTAAATAACAAAAAAGCCTGAAGATTTCTTCAGGCTTTTTTTATGACTCATGATAAATGATACAAGGCTCAAGATACATGATACAGGATTTTTTTGAACTCGTTTGCAATAAAGAAACCAACGCCGCCCGTTTATCCTCGGCTTCGCCTCCGTGAATTCCGTGCAAAGCAAAGCACCTTGGTGTTCTCCGCTTGTCCCAATGGGGTGTTAATAAAGATCTAATTTAACCACAGAGACCACAAAGTTCACACAGAGAAACACAGAGCTGTCACCTATAGAGCACATTACAAAAGAAGGAACCAATGGGATCTAAAATTGCGTAGCAATCACTGCGCCGTCCCATAGGGATAAATAAAAATCACCCGTAGCATACCGCGCGACAAGCCATTACTTTGCAAACGCTGCGTTTAAACAATAGATTCCGTTTAAATTGAATTACCCAATGGGAGACAAAATTGCGCAGCAATCATTGCGCCCGCAAAAAGTACTCGTAGCATAACACCCGTCTAAACTTTTCCTAGCGGTCTCCGCGTTTAAATAAGATTTCGTTTAAGTTGAAGAACCAATGGGAGCCTAATTCAAAATTCCCTGCAGTAGAGTCGATATATAAATATTCAAAAAACAAATTCCGTACGACACACAGCAGGGCAAGCAAAATTTAATCTTCATGAACCTATTATGAATGAAGAAATTAAACCTTCAATAATTCATAATCCCGTCATCAATAGCACCACACCTTAGCACCTGCATAAACGCAATAAAAAACATGAAAAAAATCTTTTTAGCGATTGCCATTGCCGCTATGGGCTTTGGATCGCTTCAAGCTCAAAACGGATCAGCCGCTAAACCTGTTGCAAAACCTGCAACTGCAACAACAACAGCTAAACCTGCGCCTGCAAAGGAAAAACCGGCAGCTAAACCGGCATCAGATGCTAAGCCTGCTGCTGCACCTGCTGAAGCACACCAAATGAAAAAAGACGGAACTCCTGACAAGCGTTACGCAAACAATCGCCACCTTAAAAAAGACGGAACACCGGATAAACGTCATAAAGAGCACAAAAAATCGGGTAACGACGATATGAAAGCTGCTCCAAAATCAGACAAAAAGTAATCACTTTTAGAAAATATTAGGCAAAAATACTCATTGCCATTCCCTTTTCTGAATTAAAAAGAGGCTCAATTTGAGCCTCTTTTTTTGTTTTTAGGCACTTTCGACCATATTAATGGCGGATTTTAATCGAGTTTTTGAAAATGTTTATTATTTGGTTGTCAGTCTATTACCCTATAAATGGGCCATTTGTTAATGAAATTATCATCAATTACATGTTAAGATTTTGACCTTTCCAATCCATTTTTTTTTACTTTTGCCCCCTATCTAAACCAAATATCCACTACAATGTCAGACATTGCAGCACGCGTAAAAGCGATTATCGTTGACAAATTAGGAGTTGACGAAAATGAAATCACCAACGAGTCAAGCTTTACTAATGATCTTGGTGCTGATTCACTTGATACAGTTGAATTAATTATGGAATTCGAAAAAGAATTCAATATTGCTATTCCTGATGATCAAGCTGAGAAAATTGCTACTGTAGGACAAGCAGTAGATTACATTTCAGCTAACGTTAAGTAATCAGTAAATTAATTAACTAAACAGCCTAGTACGCGGAATGGAGCTAAAACGCGTGGTTATCACCGGCCTGGGGGCGATTACGCCGCTTGGGAATAACGTTGCCGATTATTGGCAAGGATTGGTGAACGGTGTCAGCGGTGCTGCACCGATCACATTGTTTGACGCATCCAAATTCAAAACGCGATTTGCCTGCGAGGTCAAGGATTTTGACCCAGGTAAATATCTTGACCGAAAAGAGGCCCGGAAACTTGATCGTTTCTCTCAATTAGCAATTGCTAGTTCAGAGGAAGCAGTTCAAGATGCCGGGCTTTTAAATGCAGGTCTCGATCCTGATCGTATCGGAGTAATCTGGGGTTCAGGTATTGGCGGTTTAAGAACTTTCCTCGATGAGGTTATCGGCTTTGCTAAAGGCGATGGCACTCCTCGTTTTAATCCGTTTTTCATCCCTAAGATGATTGCGGATATCGCTTCCGGACATATCTCTATGAGATATGGATTCAGAGGTCCTAACTACACTACCGTTTCTGCTTGCGCATCGTCAACTAATGCTTTAATTGATGCTTTCAATTATATCCGATTAGGCCAGGCTGATGTGATTCTTGCAGGTGGTAGCGAAGCAGCAGTTAATGAAGCCGGTATCGGTGGATTCAATGCTATGCATGCACTTTCTGAAAGAAATGATTCTCCTGAAACTGCTTCTCGTCCGTTCGACCTCGATCGCGATGGATTCGTATTAGGTGAAGGCTCAGCTTGTATCATTCTTGAAGAATACGAACATGCAAAAGCTAGAGGAGCGAAAATTTTGGCAGAGATTGCAGGCGGTGGAATGAGTGCCGATGCTTATCACTTAACTGCTACTCACCCTGAAGGCCTTGGTGCTTTCAATGTAATGAGAAATGCGTTGAAGGATTCAGGATTAAATCCTGAAGACATTGATTATATTAATGTTCATGGTACATCTACTCCGGTAGGTGATCCAAGTGAAGTAAAAGCGATTCTGAAATTGTTCGGAGAGAGCGCTTACAATTTAAATATCAGTTCTACTAAATCAATGACCGGTCACTTATTGGGTGCTGCCGGTGCTATTGAGTCGGTTGCTACTGTTTTGGCAGTTGTAAATGATCTTATTCCTCCAACAATCAATCACTTTACCGATGATCCCGCTTTTGATCCTAAGTTAAATTTCACTTTTATGAAGCCGCAACAACGTACTGTTCGCGCTGCTTTGTGTAACACTTTCGGATTTGGTGGTCATAATGCTTCCATAGTTATTAAAAAGTTTACAGCTTAGCGACTTGTCTCTAAAAACCCTGTTTAGGCTTCTGTTTTCAGCCGATGCGCAGGAAAAAAAACTGATTCGCTCGCTGCGTTATCTGCTGGGATTTTATCCTGGGAATCTTTCTGTTTATAAATTGGCTTTTAGTCATCGTTCGCTTTCGCTCGAAGCCGAAGGTGGTATTCGTTTGAGTAATGAACGATTGGAATATCTCGGCGATGCCGTTCTTGGTGCCGTTGTTGCCGATATGCTCTTTAAAAAATTTCCATTGCGTGATGAAGGCTTCCTAACGGAGATGCGTAGCCGAATTGTTAGTCGCGAGAATTTAAAAAATTTAGCAGTGAAAATTGGTGTCGATGAACTCTTGCAAAAAGATGCTTCGCCAGGCTCTTATCGTTCAATGTATGGCGATGCTTTTGAAGCACTTTTAGGCGCAATTTACCTCGATAAAGGCTATGATGTTACACAGAAATTTATTTTACATCGTATCATTCGTATGCATGTCGATTTGAATGAAATTGAAGCAACAGAAAAGAATTTCAAAAGTATGATTCTTAACTGGGGACAAAAAGAAAAGCATTCTATCGTTTTTGAAACCATTGACGAAGATCAAAAAACTCGTCAGATAAAAGTGCGTCTTATTATTGATGATAAAGAAGCCGCAACAGGTATCGATTTTGTAAAGAAAAAAGCAGAACAGATCGCAGCCGAAAAGGCTTGCAAGGATTTAGGTCTCATTTAGTCGTTTTCAGAGGAGAAATTGAAGGAATTATACCCTCATTTTTTGAAATTATCCCAACATTGTAAATCTTTTACTAATATTACGGAATGATATTACCGCATAAGCTCCATCGGGAGTTATTAATGCAGCAATAATTCAACACTATGGAAAGATTTACCGGACTAATTGGTATTGTGGTTATCCTCGGATTAACCTATTTATTTTCAAATAATCGTAAAGCAATTAATCTTCGCTTAGTTTTTAGCGGAATAGCTTTGCAATTTGTGATCGCTATTCTTGTTTTGAAAATTCCTCCGGTAACGGCGTTCTTTCAACAACTCGGACACGGAATGGAGAAAATAGAACAGTTTGCTCGTAAAGGTGCCGAGTTTGTGTACGGAGGAGTAGCAGTACAGCAGTTTAACGGAACTATCGGTTCGTTTTATAGTGGAGGATTCGTATTCGCGTTCAATATTACTGCAACAATTATTTTAGTTTGTGTACTCGTTGCAGTACTTTATCATTTTGGTGTAATGCAACGTATCGTAGCTATTGTTGCTAAGGCAATGAATTTTATTATGCGCGTAAGCGGTGCAGAAGCGTTGAGTAATGTGGCAAGTGCATTCGTCGGACAAATTGAAGCGCAAGTAATGATTCGTCCTTATTTGAAAGACATGACCAAGAGTGAACTATTAGCAAGTATGAGCGGAAGTATGGCTTGTATTGCAGGTGGAATCTTGGTAGTGTATGTGAACATGGGAGCGCAAGCAGGATTAGATCTTGCGCCTAAATTAATAGCGGCAAGTTTAATGGCAGCGCCAGGTGCATTGGTGATCGCAAAAATTTTATATCCCGAAACTGAACAAAGTCAAACGATGGGCGAAGTGAAGCTCGAAGTAAAAAGTAATTACGTTAATGTGATCGATGCTGTATCACATGGTGCAAGCGACGGATTTAAAATCTCTATGAATGTGATTGCAATGTTAATCGGATTTATTTCGTTAATAGCAATGTTAGATTGGATGTTATTGCACATCGGACATTGGTTCAGTGCCGATTTAAATTTAAGCCTTAACTGGATTTTCGGAAAAGCATTTACTCCATTGGCATGGTCGATGGGTGTGCCTTCACAAGATGTACAAAGCGTAGCAACATTACTCGGACAAAAACTTTCTGTTAATGAATTCGTAGCCTTCCAAAGTTTATCGCAAAAAGCAATTCCTATTGTTACTGAAAAAGGATTGTTGATTGTTTCAATAGCGATTTGCGGATTTGCCAATTTTGCAAGCGTAGGAATGCAGATCGGAGGAATTGGAGAACTTGCACCGTCAAGAAGAAATGAACTTGCTAAATTGGGTTTAAAAGCCCTTTACGCAGGAACTATGGCGAGTTATTTATCGGCGACGATTGCAGGAATCTTGATGTAATTTGTTTTAGCTTCAGGTATTAAATTTTGCAAATTATAATTTTAAGGATAATTGCATTGTTTTAAAATTATTGGTCTTTTGTTTGAACATTAAAATAGGTAAATAAGCAGAGCTGCTTTTTTATTGGCTTTGCTATAGCCTTATAGAAATTCTGAAGTGCACATTTTTCGTATTCAAATTACTAAATATCCCTTTCAGCTTTTATTTATTGAATTGATGAATGCATAAATCTATTTTAGATTGCAATTCATATGATAATAGTTGTTGTAACATGTAATGGCATTTTAAGTAACATTTAAAATATGAATCCAATTTGCCTGCCTGCCATTTATTGCTCTTTTTGAATTTATACTAATTAAGTATTTATTCATCAAAGTGCATTAAATCTTAATTGAATCAAATGCGTGATTAAAAATGCATTAATAGAAATTGCTAAAAGAGACTTTTGCCTATGAAAACCGTTACTAACTTCCCCACGTTCATCTTTCTTCGATTATGTTTGTTACTATTGAGCGTACTTTTTTATGGAAAACTTAGTGCACAGATCCCTTCTTTAGAAAATCAAGCAATTTCAAAGTATGTAAAAGGAGGTCATAAAGATTTATACGGGACTTCTCATGCTTTTATTGAGAATGTTGGTCAATATGGTGACGTATATCCTGACTATCCAGAAATGGGGAAAATACTTTTTGCCTATGAGGGTTTTGGTATACCTGTGTTATTTGCCGAAAAGGGTGTGATTTATTTGCATCGAAAATTAGTTGGTCCAACGCAATTGGAAATTGAAAAAGAAGAAAGACGTAAGAAAAAAAGAAAAAACGAAGAAGATTTAGAGCAATTAACTGTTCGCGATCGATCTATATCTATGACTTGGAGTTTGCCGTCATTGAATATGGAAATTGTTGCCGATGGTTTGTTAGAGGGTTATCATACTTATGGACTTTCTTCAGCGAAAGCACGCGCATATTCTAAAATTACTTACAAAAACATTTATGATGGTATAGATGTCGTTTATTCTTTTTTGGATAACGATAGTTTAGGATATGAATATAGTATAACAGCAAAACCATTTGCCGATTTAAATAAATTCAAGATGGTTTTTGGAGGTCAGATTAAACGATTAAAATGTGATGAGTTTGGTAATTTGATAATTAAGTCTTCTTCAGGTGTAACTTATGAGTCAGCTCCCAAAACTTTTTACAATGATGAGTTAATTAATTTAACTAGTAATTTGGCGGAAGTAAAATCTTCGTTCAACCTTAATCATAATATTGTATCTTTTCATTTTCCAGATAATTATGATAAATCGAAAGCTTTAGTAATTGATCCTTTTGTAAGTGGTACTTCTAATTTAACAAGTCCTGGTACTAATGTTGGAAAAGCCAAGGATGTCGATTTTGATTACGCTGGTAATGTTTATGTAACAGGAGGCGGTGATGGTTCAGTTTATAAATTGGCTAAGTATGATGCTAATGGTTTACTACAATGGACGTTTAGTGGAGTGCTCACTATTCCAGCATGGACATTTGGTACTTATTATGGTGGATGGGTGGTTGAAAAGAATACTGGTAATGTATATTTAGGTCAAGGCTTTGCACCAAGCGGAGGACATCGTATTGTGAGAATTAATACGATTGGAATTTATGATAATTATATTTCTACAGCTAACGGTAGCTTTTTGGAAAATTGGAAAATGCTTTGGAATTGCAATAGCGGTTCAGCACAATTGATGATTGCCGGTGGAGGCACGAATTCTAATATTAATTTCGGATTAATCGCTCCTCCTTCTCCCGTAATTTCTTCTGTAAATGTTACGGGTATTCCGTATGGTACAAATGGTTGGGCTCAAGATATATCTGACGCTATTATAGATCCCTCAAATAATGCCTTGTATACAATCTATGGCTCTTTAATTGGAACTCCTTCTTTGTCAAATAAAATATATAAAAATAACGCACCGTATAGTGCAGCTTCGGTGGCATGGAATATATCTTCGGGTTACACAACCATTCAGGAAATTGCCAATCGACCGTATTTATTAGGTCCTAATATTGATAATTCTAGTAATGTATTTGCAATCAATAGTTCTTATCTTTTTTATTGGGATGGATTAAATTTAAAAGCATTTGATAAAGTTACCGGCGCAACAGTTGGTACACCAATCTCTATAGTTGGAAATACTGCATTAATGTGCGGAGGAATTATAGCGGATGAATGTAACAACATTTTTGTTGGCTTCCCTAATGGAGTCATTAAAGTTTACTCGTTTAATGGTTTAGTGTTTAATGATGCCGCGAAACCTGATATTAGTATTCCCGGATTTAGTTCTGCCGTTTATGACTTAGCTTATTATGAAGCTACAAAAACGTTATATGCATCAGGTAATGGATTTGTAGCATCTTTCGATGTGTCATCTTACAATTGTACTTTTAATGCTTTCACAATTAACGTTAGTTCAAGTTGCGGAACATTTGCTGCAACTGCAACGGTTAGTCCCGTACCACCTGTAGGATCTACTACCACTTATTCATTGTATAATGGTTTAACGCTTATTGCAAGTAATACTACCGGAGTGTTTACAGGTCTAACTCCTAATGTAACGTATTCGATTAAAGCAACTATCAATTTAGTGTGTAGTGGTGTCGTAACTACTTCCACTTTTGTACTTTCTGGTCCTGCTATTACAACTTCTGTTACTAATTCTACTTGTGGAAATAGTGATGGAAGTGTAACTATTAATGCCGCTGGCGGTGTAGCTCCATATACGTATAGTATTAATGGCGTTACTTTTCAATCGTCTAATATATTTTCTAATTTATCCTCTGGATTTTATACCGTAACCGTTAAAGACGCAAATAATTGTTCGAATACCCAAATAATTAATGTGATTAATTCTAATGGGCCGTCAGTGTCATTTACAAAAACTGATGCTTCATGCGGTGCTAATTCGGGTTCTATTACAGCTGTTGGTACAGGAGGCATTGCACCTCTAACGTATAGTATTAATGGTGTAAACTTTCAAACTTCAAATGTATTTCCCGGACTAGGAGCAGGAACCTACACCTTAACAGTGAAAGACTTTACCGGATGCACTTCTGTTATTTCGGTTTCGATTTTGAATTTTACGAGCGTAACTGTATCAGCAATACCAGCTTCAACTTTTTGTAGTAGCCCTAACGGTACAATAACTGTTGTTGCTACTGGAGGCGTTGCACCTCTTCAATATAGTATTAATGCTAATGCGTATCAATCTAGTAATATATTTACAGGATTAAATTCAGGTACGTATACTGTTACTGTTCAAGATGCAAACGGATGTTTAACAACAACAACTGCTGTTATTGGAAATTTCCCTGCACCAACATTAACTGCAACTGCTGTTACTGCTTCTTGTGGAAATGCAAATGGAAGTATAACTGCAAACAGTACCGGCGGTGTTCCCCCGTTACAGTGGAGTATAAATGGAGTGAATTTTCAAGCTAGCAATGTTTTTACAGGATTAGTTGCAGGTGCATATACCGTTACTGTTAAGGATGCAAATAATTGTACTAATACTACTACCATAACTGTTACTAGTTCTAATGCTCCTGTAGTTTCTGGTGTTGCAACTGCATCGTCTTGTGCTGCTAATACAGGATCTATTACCGCATCAGGAAGTGGAGGTGCAGGTACTTTATCGTATAGTATTAATGCTGTTAACTACCAAGTAAGTACTCTGTTTTCCGGCTTAGCTCCTGGTTCATATATATTGTATGTTAAAGATTTGGCAGGTTGTATCGGCGCCACTTTCGTTGTTGTGCCTAGCTCAACACCTCCAATTGTCACTGCAACAGTAGTGGCTACAGCTTGCGGTGCAAATACAGGAAGTATTACTGCTAACGGAAGTGGAGGTACAGGCCCTTATACTTATAGTATTAATAATGGTGTTTCTTATCAGCCTAGTAATGTTTTCACTGGATTGGGTATAGGATCATTTGCAATTTTAATTAAGGATGCTAATGGTTGTACAAATTCTGTTACGGCTGTAGTAAATAATGTTGCAGGATTGTCGGTTTCTACCACTACAATTTCAAGTGCATGTTCTGTGAATAGTGGGAGTATAACCGCTACAGGAACTGGTGGACTTGCTCCTTTGCAATACAGTATAAACGGTGTTTCATATCAACTTTCAAATACATTCTCAGCTTTAGGTGGAGGAAATTATACAGTTTATGTAAAGGATGCAAATGGGTGTGTCGTTACTACGAGTGTAGTTATTGTTTCTGCTCAAGCTCCCTCTGTAACAGCTGCTGTAACCGGAGCCACGTGCGCTGGAAATAATGGAATTATCAATGCTACGGGAACTGGTGGGACAGCACCATTGAATTATAGTATTAATGGTGTAACATATCAATCTTCAGGAACATTTATTAATGTTGCTCCTGGTACATACACTGTATATGTTAAGGATGCGGCTAACTGTATTGGTACTACTTCAGTTGTTGTTTCTACTTCAGGAACTGGCCCAGGAATTACAACATTTACGTATAAGATAAGTGATGCATACCCTTGTAATACTTCATTAGGCTCTATAACTAATCCGAAAGTGAATGGGGCAACTTGCGGGTCATGTACTTATAGTTTAAATTTTGGAGCGTTTATTCCTAATGCAACTCAATTGTTTTTAAATTTAAATCCCGGTACATATTATCTCACTGCTAAAGATGCAAATGGTTGCACAAAAACTGTTGCAGCTACAATTGGATTAGGTGTTCTTTCTACTGCAAGTGCAGTTGTAACAGGTACGAGTTGTAATTCAACTACAGGATCAATTGCGCTCACTGGTATCGGGACTAAAACACCTTATCATGCAAGTATATCAGGAATGGCTGGCCCATGGATAACTTTTGATCCAACTTATACATTTACTGGTCTTGCACCTGGTACCTATACGTTATTAATGGCCGATGATGAAAGTTTTGATATTGGTCCGCCAATAATTCCTGGTGGATGTATTACTACTCAAACAATCATTGTTCCTTCTACTAATGGTCCGTCAATTACTGCTTCTCAAACAGGTGGTACTTGTAGTTTAAGCAATGGAACTATTTCAGCAGTTGGTACCGGCGGAACAGGTTCATTATTGTATAATATTAATGGATCTGCTTATCAAAGCTCAAGTGTTTTTACTGGTTTAGCCGCTGGTACTTATTCAGTGACTGTAATGGATGGTGCCGGTTGTTCAAATGCTATAAATGTAACCGTCGCAAATTCAGGAGCCGCTACTGCTACAGCTGTTAGCACTCCCGCTCCTTGCGGAAATGCTAACGGAACAATTACTTTAACTACTAGTGGGGGTACCGCCCCTTATCAGTATAGTGTAAACGGAATTGCATTTCAAAGTAGTAATGTGTTTACAGGATTGCCTGCTGGTTCTTATACGGTTATCATTGGTGATGCAGGTGCATGTATAACTTATAAAGCTGTAACTGTTTCTTCTGTTGCTGGACCTACTGTTGCAGCGATTCCTATAGCCGCTTCTTGTAATAATAACAATGGAGCATTAATTGTTAATGGTGGCGGAGGAACTGCTCCGTATACTTACAGTATAAATGGAGTGAATTTCCAAAGTAGTAACCAATTCAATAATTTGTTGGCCGGTTATTATTCGGTTGTTATTAAAGATGCAAATGGTTGTACAAATACTACTGCCTTGGCCGTAGGAAATTTGTTGGCGCCTGCTCAAACTTTATCTGCTACTGCAGCAACTTGCCAATCTGCTAATGGTACTATCACTTCCACTGCATCAGCAGGTACTTCTCCTTATCAATATTCAATTAATGGTATAAATTATCAGGTGAGCAATGTGTTTACTGCATTAGCTAGTGGAACTTATACTGTATATGTGAAAGATTTTAATGGTTGCATAACTACCAAGAATATTTTAGTGCAATCACCTAATGTTCCTCAATCGTTGACAGCCACAATTACAAATGCGAGTTGCGGAAATAGTAATGGTAGTTTAATTGCTGCTGCAACTGGAGGAATAGCTCCTTTACAGTATAGCGTTAATGGTGGGCCATTCCAAGTAGCTACGTCGTTTGCAGGATTGATTGCAGGTAATTATACGTTAACAGTGCGTGATGCAAATTTATGTACGAAGGTTTATAATGCTGTTGTTGCTAATTTAGCAGGCCCCAATATTGTGAGTACTAACACTACTTTGTCTTCTTGCTTTGCTAATGATGGAACAATATCTACTGTTGCTGCTGGAGGGACAGGTGCTTTAACTTATAGTAAAAATGGAGTAGTGTTTCAAGCGGGTTCTGTTTTTACAAATTTAGCTCCCGGGCCTTATACAATTACTGTTAAAGATTCGAAAAATTGTTTAACTACTTCAAGTGTTGTTGTTGGTACCGTGCCAGGACCAACTATAGCAGCTACTAATTCTCATTCAATTTGTGGTGATACTATTATTGTTTCGCAAACAGGCGGTTTAGCTACGTATCAGTATAATGTAAATTTAGATCCATATCAATTAAGTAATCAATTCCCGTGTAAACCAGCCGGTACTTACATTGTGCGTGTTATTGATGCAAATGGTTGTAAAGATTCAATCATATTAGAAATCTTGGGTAGCCCACTTCCGATTGAGTTATTATCTTTCACCGGACATACATTGAATGAAAACAATGTTTTAGAGTGGAATACAGCTCACGAAAGTAATAACGACTATTTTACACTTGAACGGTCGGAAAATGGATCAAATTTTATTGCAATTGGAACAATAGAAGGTGCTGGTTCCTGCAATATAGTGAAGCATTATAATTATCTCGATGAAAATCCATTTACTGGAATTAATTATTACCGATTAAAACAAACTGATTTTGATGGCACGTCTAGTTTGTCAAATATTATCGCATTAAGGAATAATGAGAATCGCGACTTCGGTGTTCTATTTAATAAAGCAGATGATCACCTAATCATAAATTGTTATAATGATGGGGGCCAAGTTTATGATGTCGATTTATTAGATGCCTTAGGACGAAAAATTTCCAATTCTAAATTGGATGGTAACACAAAAATTATCAACTCTAGTGACTTAGCTAGAGGATATTATTTTGTACGTGTTACTTCGGAAAAAGAATTTTATAAAACCAAAGTATTGATTTATTAAAACTATTTGGCAACTCAAATTACCTAGTTGGGGGACGAGGATATTTCAGTTTCCGAAAGTAGTATTGTGTAATTGAGTCGTTGAACCAACGTCTCAATAAAGTTTTTGTGTTTTAAACGTATCCTAAATTTTTACATTAAATAGATTTCCAACAATTGCTGTTAATCCCATGGCAAGGGTTCCCCAAATTACAATTCTGATTACTGCATTCTTTACACTTGATCCTCCTGTTTTTGCAGAGATGGTGCCTAATGCAATTAAAAAGACAATTGTAAATGCATATAATGTGTATTCCATCGATTTTACCGGAGCAAGTAATACAACTACTAAAGGTAAAAATCCTCCAGCAGTAAATGCAGCACCTGAAGCTAAGGCCGCTTGAATAGGATTTGCCTGACTGATATCAGTAATCCCTAATTCATCACGAATATGCGCTCCTAATGGATCTGCTTCTGTCAATTCTTTTGCTACAGTGAGAGCAGTTTCTTTTTTTAATCCGCGACGCTCATAAATCTGCGCTAGGATTTCAAGTTCTTGTTGCGGATAGTCAATCAGTTCTTGTTTTTCTCTTTCAATATCGCCTTTTTCAATATCGGTTTGCGAACTTACTGAAACGTATTCTCCCGCAGCCATCGATAGTGCACCTGCAACTAGTCCAGCAACCGTTGCTAAAACTATTGGTTCTCTTGTGCTACTAGCTGCAGCAATTCCAATTGCTAAACTGGAAATAGAAATGATTCCATCATTCGCTCCTAACACTGCTGCGCGAAGCCAATTACTACGGTGGATATAATGGTTGTCTAAGTAATTATCGATTGTTATCATATGCTCTAAATTTGAATACTAAAGTATAAAATGTTTAAAAAGGGAGAGCGGATATTTTAATTTATCCGCTTCCCTTCTCTTAACTCCAACAACTTATGCCTATGAAATAGAAGATATTTTAATAAACTTGTCGGTACTTGTCATTGAAATACCACACCTCGCAGGCGCACTATTTTCATATGTATTGCCACAGGTAGAGCAAACAAAGAATACCGACCTTACCTAAATCTTCTTTTGTCATTTGTATTGCGTCTTTCATATTTTAAATGACTAAGGATACAAGATACAGGAGACAGGATTTGATGTACGTCCCTAACATAGGTTGACCAAAAATCAACTTAAAAAAGGACAGTATGAAACAAGTAAAATTGCGCACAAGCCGAGTTTTTAGCGAAGAACTTAGGCGCCAAATCGTAAGAGAATACGAAAGCGGACAGTTTACTGTTAGAGAACTAGCAAAGCTACATTTAGTAGGATATCAGACGGTATATTCATGGATTTACCGATATTCGACCTATAATGAGAAAAACAGAAAGGTTGTGGAATCAAATGAAAGTAGTGAGAAAAAGGTAAAGGATTTACTAGCTCACATTCAAAAATTGGAAGCAGCATTAGGTCGAAGCAAATTGGAGAATGAATACAACTCCAAATTGATAGAATTAGCAAAGACCGAGCTCGGAATAGATCTAAAAAAAAACTTCGACGCCTCGCCATCCTCTGGTTCCAATCCGGTAAAGGGACAGAAAAGTACAAAATGAAAGATGTGTATGCTGTTGCAGGAATTACTAAGCAAGCCCATTTTAAAGAATGTCGGTCCCAGGCATTATTAAATCACCGAATTCAAGAGTTGGTTGTAAATGTCGATATACTTCGCAAAGCCCATCCCGGTTGTGGCTTGGAGAAGATGTACAGAACACTTAAACCAGATTTTATTGGACGAGATAAATTCATTGAAATAATGATGAGTTTAGGCTACAGAGTGAAGCAGAATAAGAACTATAAAAGGACAACCTATGCAGGCCTAATCAACTTCCCAAACCTAATTACTGGGATGTTGCTGTGGAGTAAAAATCAGTTGTGGCAAAGCGACATTACTTATATCGAAGCTGGCGGTCGATTCTATTATTTAGTGATGATAATCGACGTTTATACTAAGGAAATAATTGGATATGCCTTGAGTAATCATATGCGAGCTAGTGCAAATATAGCTGCATTAGATATGGCAATAGCAGCTAATCCGGGGTCGTTAAAAGACCTGATTCATCACTCTGATAAAGGTTCTCAATACACTTCATATCCATATCTTCAAATCCTGCATGATCACGGCATAACACCAAGTATGGGAATCAAAGGACAAGACAATGCGTATGCAGAAAAGCTTAATAGCACAATTAAAAACGAGTACATTAAATACCGAAATACAACTACCGAAAAAGAATTAAAAGCAGCGGTAAGACAGGCAATTAAAAATTATAATCAATCACGAATACACAATAGCTTACCTAACAATAAGACACCTAAGAGTTTTGCTAATTGTTTAATATCTTTGGACTACCCACAAAGACCAAAGGTGATTGTATATACCGATGGAAAACAAAAAGTCAAGGATGTATCGAACAACCTTGACTTTTTACCCCACAAAGACCAGAAGGCTCCTGTTTGCCCGATTATTTATAACTAAAACGGTCAACCATATTTAGGGATGTTCA
>Ga0255344_1004006_pt1 | contig 15562 bp, 20 predicted proteins | sample wastewater_treat_5_FD_192414 | JGI IMG/M metagenome (GOLD analysis project Ga0255344, IMG submission 192414) | Wastewater microbial communities from Lulu Island WWTP, Vancouver, Canada - plant18 | ecosystem: Engineered > WWTP > Wastewater > Unclassified | place: Canada: Vancouver, British... | reverse complement strand
TGAAGATGAAGATGACGAAGATGACGACGACGTAGACGAAGATGAAAATGATGACGACGACGAAGATGAAAATGATGACGAAGACGAAGATGATGAAGATGACGAAGACGAAGATGATGAAGATGATGCACCTCTTCCTACAAAAAAAGAGGTTAAGAAAATGATCGTCAAAAAAGAGCTTGTAGATTTGTTGGTGAATAGGCTTGGTGTAGATAAAAAACCAAATACTTTGCGAAATAAATCTATTGTAGAGTTGCGTGAGATGGTATTGGAATTGCTTTAATGTCGCGTATCCAGAGAAAAAAACAGGTAGACTCTGTTGGGTTAATTCCTACAGGGTCTACCCTTTTAAATCTTGTATGTAGTGACGTTATTGAAGGTGCGTTTAAGCTAGGTACGATAAATAACATTATCGGCGATTCTAGTGCAGGGAAGACAATGCTGTCTCTTTCTATTTTAGCCGAAATGTCAATAGATAAAAGATACGATGATTATTTGTTGATTCACGATGATGTAGAACGACGTTCTTTCTTTGATATTAAAAAGTTGTTTGGGAAAAAGCTGTATAAAAGAATTCAAGGGCCCTTTGGGCCTGTTAGCGAGTCTGCGTCTGATACAATAGAAGAGTTCTATTATACCTTAGATACTTTTTTAAAAGACGGTAGGCCTTTCATTTATATTTTAGATAGTATGGATGCATTAGGAACAGAAGCCGCAGAGAAAAAGTTTCAAGAAAATAAAGAAGCTTTTCTTAAAGATAAAGATGCAAAAGGTTCTTACGGCGATGGTAAGGCAGCTGTAAACAGTAGGAGTTTACGAGCTGTGGCGCAACGGCTTAGAGAAACCGGTTCTGTGGTAATAGTTATCTCACAAACCAGAGATAATTTAGGTTTTGGTTTTACCACCAAAACAAGATCGGGAGGGCGGGCTTTAGAATTTTATTGTGGTCATGTTATGTGGTTGTCTAAAACAGGTAAAATTAAAAAAACAATAAGAGGAAAACAAAGAACAATAGGTGTGAATGTTCGTTGCTCTGTTACAAAAAATTCATTAACAGGGCGACAAGATGCGGTAGATTTTCCTCTTTATTATAATTACGGTTTAGATGACATTTCTTCCTTATTAGATTATTGTTTTTCTGAAAAAGTTTTAGAAACAAAAGGAAGTAAAATAATTTGGAACGGAGAAGAATATTCTCAAAAACAAATTATTTCATTTTTTGAAGAGAATGGTTATGTTGATCTAAAACAGTTAGCTCAACAAGCATGGGATGAAGTTGCAGAGTCATTAATGCCCGGAAGAAAGCCTAAATATGAATAAACCGTATTTGTTAATAGACGGTAGTTTTTTATGTGCACAGGCCAGGTATGCCGTAGGTTTTTTAGAAACATCAAGCTTAGATAAAACAGGTGTTATTTTTGGGTTTTTATCTAGGTTATTGTATTTATATAAATTGACGGGTTCTAATAAATTCATTTTTGCTTGGGATACCAAACAGTCTTTTAGAAAACAGGTATATCCATCTTATAAAGAAACCAGAACAAAAAATCTTACAAAAGAAGAATACAAAGAAAGAATCAAGTATTATCGTTGTGTAGATTTTTTGCGGGATGAAATTCTACCTTTTTTAGGTTTTAAAAATAATTTTTGGTATCCTGGGATAGAAGCAGATGATATTATTGCTTATTTTTCTTTTAATCTTAAAGGTCCTGTTTATATTATTTCTTCAGATCAAGATTTGTATCAGTTATTGAGTAAAAATGTAGAAATGCTCATACCTTCTATAAAAAAAGGACCGCCAAAAAAATATACAAAAAATGATTTTAAGGTAGAGTACGGAATTCATCCTAAAAAATGGTGGAAAGTGAAAGCTATTGTCGGTTGTCGTAGTGATAATGTCTCCGGCATAAATGGTATTGGTAATGTATATGCCATTCGTTTTTTGAAAAAAGAATTAAATAAAGATTCAAAGCAGTATAAAAAAATAAAAGAAAACTGGAATGTGGTAGAGAGGAATATAGAATTGGTAAAGCTGCCACATAAAAAAACACCAGATTTTTCTCTAAATAAAGACGATTTGTCTTTCGGAAAATTCAAAAAGGTGTGTAATCGTTTTGAATTTTTTTCTTTTCTAGAACCAAACAGATCTTCAGAATGGCGGTCGCTGTTTGGTTCTTCTAAAAATAAAATTAAAGAAAGGTTAAATAGATGAAAGAAGGCGGAGGTAAAAGGAAAGGTGCTTCTTTTGAAAGGCAAATATGTAAACTATTAGACGAATGGTGGGGAGAGAAGGACGCTTTTTGGCGGACACCGTGTTCTGGTGCAAGGGGCACGGTATCTGGTGCTATACATCATTTTGGTGATATTACGGCTCCCGGCAATAGTACTGGAACATTGTTGCTGGATAAAGTTACCATAGAACTCAAAACAGGTTATGGAAAAATGTGGGGTCCTTTGGATTTGTTAGAAGGTTCTCCTAAAACATTTTTTGATTTTTTAGAACAAGCAATAACAGATCAAAAAAAAGCAGAAAGAGAAGCATTTTGGTTGATTTTTAAGCGGCATTTGAAAAAGCCTTATATTTGTATGCCGTATTCATTTTTTAAAGAATATTGGTCTATTAAAATAAAAGAACCCTTTGCCATCGTTCATTATAAAAAAGAGGCATATTTTATAATGAGATTAGATGTATTTTTTAAGACCTATTCTCCGAAAGTTTTCCATGATAACAGAAATTCATCTTCATAATTTTCAAAAGCATTCAGATCTTATATTAGATCTTGAAAAAATCACCATATTGCGAGGTGGTTCGGATCGAGGTAAATCTGCCGTTGTCAGAGCATTGTATTGGATTTTTTTTAATAGGCCTTTAGGTAGTGAAACTATTTTTAAGAAAAAAGGTACTAAAGAATTTTTTGCAAAAATACAATATAATGGCCATGTAATAATAAGAGGTGTCGATAAAGAAGGGCATTACTATTCTTTAGATGGGGAAATTTTCAGAGCTGTAGGAACAGACATGCCTGCCGCTGTTTCAAAAGTGTTGAATGTAGATACATTGAACATAGGTACGCAACACGAAGGTCCTTTTTTATTTAATATGAGTCAAGGGGAGGCATCTAGATATATCTCGGGTCTTGTGGGCCTTGAAGAAAAAGATAAAGCATTATCTTTGATTGAAAAAAACAGGAGAGAAATAAACTCTAATATAAATAATCTGAGACAAGAAAAACAAAAGGTGACAGACAGAATAAGGTATTTGAAAAAAGTTAAAAAAATGGTTTCTGATATAAATAAGATAGAAGAAACCAAAAACCAGATAAATATAAAGCAATCTGATGAAAAGCACATCATCGATATAATAGAAAAATTAAAAAGTTTTCAAAAAGATTTAGAATGTGTAAAACCTTTACAAAAATTATCAACTATAGTTGACGAAATAATTCAAAAAACAAAACAAAAAACAATGGTTTTTTCTATTGTTTCTGAAATAAATAACATTTGGTTAAAAATACAAGAGGCAAGCAAAATAGATGAAGCAGGGCTTATTTGTGTAAATTTAATATCAGAACAAGAGGCAATACAAAAGTTTATTGAAAAAGAAAAATTTGTTTCAGATATTATTGTACGATTTGAGTATAATAGAAATAAAGCAAAGTATCTGCAAAAAGAGATCGAAGATTTGCAGAAGCAATGGAAAAAAGAAACAAAAGGCTTCTGTCCTTTATGTGGAAAAGAATTGGATGTTGTATGAAAAAAGCTTTAGGCGTTTTTTGTTCCGATCTTCATTTAAGTGCCAAGGCTCCTGGTTCTAGAAAAGACGATTGGTTTTTAGCAATAGAAAGGTTATTCGAAAAAATAACGGTTACTGGTAAAAGATATAGGTGTCCTGTATTTGTAGCTGGAGATGTTTTTGATAAACCTAAAGAAGAGCCCGTGGTAGTATCTCAAGCTATCCGATGGATGAAAAAACTTAAATGGTATGGAATACCAGGACAACACGATTTGATTGGTCATAGTATTTCGCGATTAGAAGAAACTTCTTTTTGGACTTTGGTTGAATCTGGTTGTCTTGAATATATTAATGAATTTTTAGATCTAAAGGATTACTTAATAGTAGGGTACCCGTGGGGCAGAGAACCAGCCGACATCGTTAAAACAAATAAACATGTAATAGGGCTAGGGCATTTATTAGTATGGCAAACGTCGCCGTTTATCGGCGCTTCTCAAACAGGTAATGTGTCCGAGGTAATAAAACGATATAAAAATCACGATGTTTTGGTGTTTGGTGATAATCACAAAGGGTTTAAGGTTAAAAAAGATGGGGTGTTAATATTGAATTGCGGAACAGCCTGTAGAAGAACATTAGCAGATGTTGATTACAAACCAAGGTGTTATGTTCTGTTTGAAGACCTAAGCGTAAAAACAGTATACCTTCCTTTTGAGTTTGACGAATTTGTGCAAAAAGAAGAACAGATTAATGGGTATTCTCATGAAGACAGTTTCAAGGTATTTGTAAAAACATTGATGGATCAAACAGAAGTTTCTCTAAGTTTCAGAAAAATGCTAACAGCATATTTGAATAAAAATTCGGTAAAAAAAGATGTAGAAAATATTATCTGGGAAATAATGGAGAGTGTTGTATAATGAATGTAAATTTAATAAAGCTTAAAGAAAAAATCGAAGAGAAAAAAAGAACATTAGATGCCTTAAGAGGTAGACAAGAACAGCTTCTTGAAGATTTAGATAAAAAATATAACATTAAATCTATTCAAGAAGCAGAATCTTTTCTTAAAACATTAAAACAGGATATTAAAAAGAAAGAAAAGTTGTTAGAAAAAAGTTTAGATTCTTTTCAAAAAGAATATAAGGATCTATTGCATGATTAAAAAATCTTTTTTTAATAAACAAGGTGCTTTCAATATAATGAAAAAAATAAATAAAAAACAAATAGTTGTTACCATGGCTGTTGGTGATTCTGTTAAAAAAATGGCCGAGGTTACAGTACCAAAAATAAGAGCGCTTGCTAAAAATTGGAATGCAGATTTTCATTGTTTTGATTCTTTAGATAAAGAATACGGTCATCCAAGTTGTGGTAAAAATATGCTTTGGCAATTTTTTGATCAAGAGTACAGGGTTTGTTGGATTGATGTAGATATTCTTGTCAAAGAAAATGCACCTAATATTTTTTCTATTGTTCCAGAAAATCATATAGGATTAGTGGAGCGTGGTTCTTATTGGAAAAAAGGCCATGTGTTTCATATTATAGAAGAATATGCAAAAAACTTCAATTTAAAATATCCAGAAAACTCTTTGAATATAGAAGGTTATTCAGGAAGATATTATAATGCTGGTATGTTCGTTGCTGATGCCAATACTTTTCCGTTAGATAGAGATTTTGTTCCTTTTATAAATTTACCGTTCGCGTTTATCGAACAAACATTGTTCAATATCAAAATTCATGAAAAAAAGATACCTGTGTTTGAATTACCTTGGATTTGGAATGCTGTAGATGGTATGCTTTCATTAGAAGGTAGTTTATCTTCATTGTTGAAAAATTCTTATATGAGGCATTATACTGTCTATAAATCTAGATTATTTCAAGACGCAAAGGAATTAAAGAATGTATAGGTCCGATCCTGTTCAAGAGTCTGGTCTGCGGACCTGGTGTAGATATATTTTATGGATGGATGATTTTAATCAAGATTTGTTTCACATCGTAGAATTAGGTTGTTCTTGTGGGGATAGTATTAGAATATATACTCAAGAATTTCCAAAATACGAAATATTTGGTGTAGATCCTTTCGCAGACGGCGAAGATTCCCCTCATGGTGAGGCTGGTTTGCAAGCATTTTTAGAGAAGCATGGGAAAGACCCGCATATAAAATTGATACGGAAAACTTCAGAAGAAGCTGTGTCTTTATTTAGGCCCAATACGATAAATGTTCTTTATATAGATGCTGTGCACACCTATGAAGCTGTAAAAGCTGATATAAAGAATTGGTGGCCTATAATAAAAGAAAAGGGATGGATTGGAGGACACGATTACAGTGATGATTTTCCTGGAGTTAAGCAAGCTGTTGGAGAATGTTTTTTTGGCAAAGCCACTGTTTTGTTATTTGAAGATAGTTCTTGGTTAGTAAGAAAGAACGATAATGTCAAAATTAATTAACATAGTGGTATGGGAAAAAGATGGATGGATTTTGACCAGATTAGCAGATGCTTTGGTATCTGGTCTATATAATGCAAGGAAGGTTTTTAATAACGATTGGAAAAAATTAAATGAACCGAATTGCATTAATTATTATATTAACGATTGGAATTTTCAAAAGAAGACAAAAAATTTAGACATTGTTTTCTTTGATCATCCAAAAGGACATATTGAAAAAAAGCAGATTAAGCCGGACCATGTTATTGCGATGACACCGCAATACCAAACCCTTCTTCGAAAATTAGGTTATTCTTGTGATCTTGTCATACAGCCCGTTGATGTAGAAAACTATTGTCCTAAGGTTATTTTGGCTTTTGTGGGAAGGTTTGTTGGAGCGGTGGATTATGGAGATAGAAAAGGGAGAGATCTTTTACAAAAGGTGAAAAATCTTCCTTATGTACAAGTAAAAGAAACATTAGGGAAAATTTCTGAAAAAGATTTACCTGATTTTTATAGATCGTGTGATGCCGTTATAGTACCTTCAAAAGTAGAAGGTGGTCCTATGTGCCTTACAGAAGGATTGGCATGCGGACTTCCCGTAATAATACCAAAAGACGTAGGTATAGCAGAGTTGTTTGAAGAAGGTATTATTCAATACAAGAACAGCGATTTCGGTTCTTTGAAAAAAGTTTTAGATGATTTATATTTCGAAAAGAAGAGAAGAGCAGATCTGGTAAAACAATATACCTGGAAATATTGGGTAGAGCAGCATGAGGAGATTTTTTCTAAGTTTCGTATTTTACAAAAAAACGAGAAACGATCAAAGGCTAAAGTTTGTTTATATACCACAAAAATAGGTGAATATGGTGAGATCGTTGGTAAATACTCAATACCATTAATGCGGCAATGGGCTCAAAATAACGATTGGGATTTTCATATATTTACAGAACAAGGTTTTCATAAAACACCAAGCTGGGTCAGAATGGAATCTTTTTGTCATATGAAAGATAATTTATATGAAAAAGGAATTTATTTAGATCTAGATGTTATTGTGAATCCAAATTGTGGTTCTATAATTAGGTCTGGTTCTTCTTGGGATATTTTGGCATATAATCATGCGGAAGATGAAGGATGGAAAGAAGAAGAGAGCATCGATCATTTAGAAAAATATTGTAGGCATATAAAAGAGGAGTTACCTTCTTCTTATACCGGTAAAGTTTATTTTAACGCAGGGGTGATGGTAATAGATAGAAAATGTTATGGTTTTTCTGTTCCGTTAGAAAAAGAGGTCGCGTTTGGTTGTCAAGATCAAGAAGTATTAAATCTTGCGGTTGCAAAAAAAGAATTAAGATGGGCTGCTTTGCAAAAGAAATGGAATTACGGTCATATTAAAGAAAAAGATATCCCCGGGATATTTAATAAGGCAAATATTGTTCATTGTCATTTACCGTCTTTGGCACCTTGTCAACTTTCTGGAAGAGAGCAGTTAATAAAAAAGGTTAGGCAAGAATACGACGATTGGATAAGGTCTAAAATTCAAAGTAAAGGAAGATAATATGTCAACGTCTTATCCTATTGAATTATTTCCAAATAATGAAGTTGTGCTTCAATGGAGACACGATGGTTCTCTTTTGTATAAAATTTATGTTATGGATAAAAACAAAAGAGTAATATATAGTTATTTGACTTCTAAGAAAAATGAAAATTCAGATTATATTCAAGAACGTTATCAAATGCAGGAACCTGGTTATATATCTGTTGTTGCTTGTGAAAAAGAATATGATACCATTATAGAAAAACATGCAATCAAACATTATAAATATAATTATATTCCAAAAACGAAACCAGCCGTTGTACGTGTTGTTGTGACAAAAGGTAAAATTACAGTAAAGGTATAAAAATGGCACAAGAGTTTGTTAGGTACTATACACCAACTTTAAATTCGTCTTCAAAATTCGTACCAGGTGACCGAGCTTATTTTGCAACACCCTATATTCTCGAAGATACCACTAAAGGTGCAATATCGATCGTCGATGTATTTTCTTTGTCAGATAATACGTTTCAAAAAGTAACAATAGAAAATATTTCTAACAGTACTAACATAAAAACAAAAATAAACGAAGGTGCTTGGTCTAGTGAAAGAAATCTTCCTATAGGGGAAGATTCACGAATAGGTCCTATGGTATTAAGAAGAACCAAAATAGTACAATCGACCAATCCTATGATTATGTCCTTTAAGGTAATACCTACAATAAATAATCTTATATCTATTCAAGACGAAGAAAACGCAGAAGGCGACGTCACAAGATATTCTTGTTTGTTCATTCAGGCATTAAAAGATGATATAGCCCTAAGTTTCATAAATCTGGTTTCTTTTGGCCCTACACCTGGTCCTGGTTTTGTAGAAATATCACAACCTATATTAGGAAATTCGTTAGATGGTTTTTCAGATAATACAATACCTCCAGAAGGTGTTACTTTTTATCAAAGAATAACTACTTGGTTAGAACTGAATATGAATGATTTTGTGTGTTTTTATATAAAAAGAACAATAAAAGAAGAAGACCCTTTAGGATGTCATAAATTTTCTTTAGAACTTAGGTATAGTGTCGACGAAGTACCTAATCATATTCATATGTTGTCCGGTGTGTGTTTTAAAAGGGATGTAAAAAGCATCGGTTATAAATTATATGGAGCGTTGGCAGACGATATTGCCTTGTTGCCAACAACAGGAGGAGAATTGTTAGCAACATCTACCAAGTTGCCTTTTTCATATACACCAGATCCTTTTACAGGTGTAAAATATTTTAGAGGACGTGTTACCTATACAAATGAATATGGTATAGAATCTTCTAACGAAGATCTAGATTTGTTTTTCGTTTTGACATTTAATGAAGACAACGATGTGGTAGAAGTCTACGATGTTTCTTTTCCAGAGGTTTTAGATACTGTCATAAAAACAAATGGTAGTTTTGTATGTTCTTTTTCTTATGAAAATTTACCAGGTAAAACAATACCAAAAGCTGTTGGTATAGAATATTATCTCAAAGGCTCTGAAGAAAAACAAAAAAAGGCAAGACAGATATATAAACAAGATGAAGAGATACAAGACGGCTTTGTTTTTAATAAATTTTCTCAACCAGGTGTAATACGGTATCGTCCTTTTGTTCTGATTAACGGTGAATATGTCTATGGAGAATATTCAGAAGATATATCTTATACCTTTACAGAGGAGTTTATTCAAACCCAGGCGAATATTTTTGGAAATATCGCCAATATACCAGAGTAATTATGCTTAAAATAAATAAAATATATAATGGTGATTGTTTTAATCTATTTCCAAAAATAGAAGATTGTATGATTGATCTAATAATCACCGATCCACCTTTTGCAATTGATTTTAAAGAAGAAAAAGGTAATTATAATAGAACTGCTTCAAATGTTTTGAAAGGATATGTAGAAGTAGATAAAAAAGATTATTTAGATTTTTCTAAAAGATGGATTTCTGAGGCATATCGTGTTCTGAAAGAAAGTGGTTCTCTATTTATTTTTTCGGGATGGAATAATCTTAAAGATATTTTAATTGCAGTGGATGAGATTGGCTTCATTACTGTAAATCATATTATTTGGAAGTATCAATTCGGTGTATATTGTTCAAAAAAGTTCGTTACATCTCATTATCATTGTTTATATTTATGTAAAGACGATAAGAAGCGAAAATTTTATAAGGATAGAAGATACGGTCCAAAAGAAAAAACAATGAATGGATCTAGTCTGCAATATAAGGATATGGAAGATGTTTGGGTAATTAATAGGGAATATTGGAAAGGGAAAGAAAAAACACCAACAAAACTACCAACAGAACTTGTTTTAAAAATTCTAACATATACAAGCGACGAGTTAGATCTTGTATTAGATCCATTTTCTGGATCTGGACAAGTTCCATTGGTCTGTTATTTGAAAAATAGAAGATATATTGGCTTTGAGATATCAGAAGAGTATGTTTCTTTTTCAGAAAAAAGAATAGAAAGCAGGCGGGGTGATTTTTTTATAGACAAAAGACTTGTCGATCTATATTAAACTTTTGTCAAAAGGAGATAAGATGGATATTTCTGAATTAAAGAAAATAGTGATTGCTAAAGAAGCAGAGTATGAATATCTAAGGTCGAAAAGAAAAGAAATAAACAACGAGTTAAAAAATAAGAAACAGTATTTAGACCTTGTGTTAGAGTCCCAAAATATACTTCAGCAGGTAGCATTAGAGGTACAGTCCCGATTAACTATTTCTGTTAATTCGATCGTTAATACAGCTGTCAACTCTGTGTTTGATGAAGAGTATTTTTTTAATCTAGATTTTGTCACCAAAAGACAGCATACAACAGTTGAATATACTTTAAAGAAAGGTGACCTAATTACAACAAATATACCCATATCAACCGGGGGCGGTATTCTGAGTGTTATTAGCTTTGCCTTGAGATTGGCTTGTCTTTTGTTATCCGGAAAAAATAAGATTTTAATTCTCGATGAGAATTTCTCTCATGTAGCAAAAAATAAACAAGAACAGATAGGTAATATGCTTTCTGTTCTTGCAGAAAAATTAGGTGTACAGTTAATTTTGATAACTCATGAAGATGAGTTAAATCCACCTGGAAATAAATGTTTTGAGATCTAACAGTTTTACATTTTGTGTTTCAGTTTTTAAAAATTAGTTTTTAAAAAATTCCATAAAAACAGCTTGCTTTTCATGCTATTTTATGCTATACTTTATATAATATAGCTAGTGCGTTAGACGGTATATGTCAATTTCATATGTAGTGTAACAAAAAAAAAGGAACAAGAACATGACAAACGAAAAACAAAAAACGATGCAGGCACTTACAAAGTTGAGACAATCGTTATACGAAATGGCCACATTGTGCGATATGACAGATATCGTAAATATAACAGATCTGGATAAAAATCTTCAAAATATAACAGATGCCGTTATTGAAGCATCGTGTTTTGCATATCAAAGTGATATAAACGAAAGTGTGAAACAACACATATGGTATTTGGAAGACGTGATTTTGGAACGGGATATTTTTGAATATGCCGGTCAATGTTTCGATGATAATGATCGAAATCTTGTTACGAAGTATGAGATAAAGGTACAGGTATTATATGATTTAGCTTTACAGGTTTCGTTGTGTTTGGAAATGTTGCAAACGACTTGAGTATAAAGGAGATAGAAATGAGAACAAAAAAGCAAGGTCAGAATTTCTGTACAACGAAAAGATGCTTTGTTTGCAGAATGGAAGGCCTTCAAAAAGCATGCTTGGGATTTAGAGTAGTTCAAAAGGATTTTTGATCATCGTGTTGTGTCGTAATGTTGGGTATTTTGGCATGGCAATTCGTCAACCACAACAAAAAAGGAACAAAAAAATGATTGACACGAAGTTGAGAAAACAAATTTTCGAAATCATAGATATGATGCAGGATATATATATCCCGGAAATTTTACATGGTCCAAATATTTATTTTGAATATGAAATTGCTTATGAAATTGAAAATATGTTAAGGACTGTGTACAATAAGACGGGCAGAAAAGATCACATCAAAACTGCATTTAATATCTGGCGTAACAATTTAGGAATTATCAAAACGACTACAAAAAAGACGCTTTGTTTTATTCCAGAAGAGCGATTGAAAACAGTAAAGTATGAGCTGTTGTCTGCCATTACCTGATTGTGCATAAAATCAAGGTGTGTGAGTGAGAACTTGCACACCTTTTTTTTTGAATATATATAAGCGTATTTATCCAACGATGTAAACAAAACCAAGGCTGAGAAATGCTGAGAATTGCGTTAAATTATGTGCAGGCATATTAACATAACGCAAACAAAGCGCAGGCTGAGAATCACCGGTAATCGCGTTAAATCATAAATAAGTATATATACCTGTTAAAAAATAAGCAAAATAAGGCATATTCAACCTATGTTGATGTGTTATGCGGCATTTATGCCGAGAATTCGTATTTCGTATTTCGTATTTCGTATTTCGTATTTCGTATTTCGTATTTCGTATTTCATGTTTCGTATTTCATGTTTCGTATTTCGTATTTCGTATTTCGTATTTCGTATTTCATGTTTCGTATTTCATGTTTCATGTTTCGTATTTCATGTTTCGTATTTCATGTTTCGTATTTCATGTTTCGTATTTCATGTTTCATGTTTCATGTTTCATGTTTCATGTTTCATGTTTCATGTTTCTGGTCTTGTGTTTCAGGCCGATCAAAAAACCAGCTTCAGGTCAGTTTTTTTAGTTTCAGGTCAAGATCAAAATTAGGTCAAAACCGGAATCAAATCAAAATCTAATCAAGATCAAAACACAAAGGAGCGAAACGATGAGAAAAGAAGCCGAAGAAAATATCATACAAATGCTTCGTGAAATTATCAAAATGTTTCAACAAATCAAAGAATACAACAAGATAAAAAAATCAATATTTTTTGTAGCGTTGGTTGAAAACACTTTGAATATTTTTGAAAAGATACGTGAGTTAGAAGTCATTTTTGTTAAAGATTGCTCTGAATATATTTATGGTGTTGCTTATGACTTTCTTTGTGAAATAGCCTGTATATTTGAAGACTCTTTCGTTTTTAGATATTATTATATAAACGAAGAAAAAGAAAAGGTATATGTTTATGAAACGAATGTCAATATATGTGTATGTGTATGTTTGTGTATATATATTATATCGTAGATACTTATTCAAAAAATTTTTTTAAAGGTACTTGCTTTTCTTGTTGTTTTTTGTTATAATATGCTTGTAAAGGAGTTTATGCTTGGTCACTACATAGTGTGGCTTGATCAAAACAGTACACAACAAAAAAAAGAAAAGGAACAAGAACATGGAAAACGCAAACACAATCCAAAAAAAGAGCCCGAATCCTCTGGTAATTGTGCGCGATGGCGAACAACTCGATATTGTTACCTACCGCGCCGACCCGAATGCGGGGTACGTCGGCTGGCGGATACGCTGGGACGGTGACGAGTACCGCGCTACCTCCGACAGCGACGCCCCAGAAGTCTACTTCCTGGTGGAAACCTGCTCTCTTCAGTACTCGGAAAAGTACGATGGGCATGCCTTCGGGGTGCAGGTCTGGAGGATCGCGCGGGGCACAATCACCCATAGCGCCTGGTTCGAGTTCTGCCTAAACGATCCTATAGAAGCGGTGAGGTACCTCGCGGACTACTATCACAGAACGTTCGCTGTAGACATTGATAGCCTGCGCGTGGTCGAATCCTCTGACAATGCGTGTTGCCTCCTCGTCTACTAGAAGTCGAAACGACCGGGGAGACCCCGGCGTCCGCCGGACCCGACCTACCGGCGCTGAAGAGACAGGTCGTAAAATTTAATCGGGCGAAGCCCACAAAAGAAAGGAAAACAGACATGAAAGACACACACACACTATGCCAAATAGACGGACATAAAAAAACCGTCATGGACGCAATCAATGCTTTCTGTGAAGAAATGTTTGAGAACAAACGCGAAGTTGAGCCAACGTCGATTACCGGCAATGCCTTTTCCAATAATGGTCTGTCATTCCGGCTTATAGACGGTAGAAATAACTACAAGGTTGTTTACCGTAACGACATGAAAGCATTTGAGTTTTTCAAAGAAAGCGAAATAAAGGAGACAGAATCATGAAATATCCCCTGTTGAAACAAACTGAACACGCATTTGACGTGACGGCGCTTGATCAAGCGTGCGCCGTGCTGGAAGACGAACAGCTGTACGATCTGCACCACCTGCTGTGCTGCGACTTCGACCACGACGCGAAGAGTTTAGACGGAATCGTGTGGACTGTGACGCCTTCGAACAAAGAAAGAGAAGAATACAAGGTTACGGCGACTGTTAGCGATCTCGTGAAAATGCTGAAGCAGTCTTACTGTTTTCTTACTTGTGTGGGCTGGAACACCCTAGACTGTCGTGTTGGCCGCAGCGATGTCTACCTGTACGGATATTTTGCCCAAGACTGAAGTCGAAACGACCGGGGGAGGAGTGGAGGGACTCCCCCGGCGTCCGTCGGGGCTGACCGCCCGACGCTGATGAGACAGGTCACTGATTTTAACAACGGGCGCGAGCCCAAACCGAAAGGGAAAAAACATGAAAGACACACGCACGCTCCGCACCTTCCTCGACGACTGCGCGCTCACGCTACGCTATGCGGGCGGGACCGCGCATTTTGAGCTTTGGGTCCCAGGTGAAGCCACCCCGGAACCGCTCGCGACTCTTCCGGCTGCTGGTGGCGCTATCTCGTGGGCACCGAGCGGACGCGACCTTCTCGAACACTACGACGGGGGGAAGGAGGAGATGGTTCCGGTCGCCTACGCCGAAGACATTCGGTCTATCGTCGAAGACTTCGCTGCTCTGCCGGGTGACCGCCGCGGATACACCTGGAACAAAAAGTGGTGCGTCTGGGAAGTCTCGGACGCTGACGAAGAGGAAGAGGAAGAGGAAGAGCCGAGAGAACCGATCGTCCAGGCATACTCGGATGAGCTGCTGAAGTATCTCGCACTACGACGGGTTAAGGCTGGACTGTTGGTCACATGGCGTGACGATCGCGACGCGGGACCTGTCGGCTGGCGGATACGCTGGGACGGTGACGAGCACCGCGCTACCTCCGACAGCGACGCCCCAGAAGTATACTATCTGGTCGAAGTATGCTCAGAGCAGTACGGCAAGAACCGGTACGGCACTCAAGTCTGGAGGATCGAAAATGGTAAGGTCACTCACGAGAAATGGTTCGAAAAGTGCTGGACTGCCCTTGACGGACTCAAGCGCATGTCAGAGTGGTACTCTCTCGATATCAATATAGCTGATATGCGATCCTACTTCGAAGCGAGCGATAGGTACCACTACCTTTTCTTTTAGTCGAAACGACCGGGGGAGACCCCGGCGTCCGTCGGACCTGACCTACCGACGCTGAAGAGACAGGTCAAAGAGTTTAACCGGGCGAAACGCCCAAAACAGAAAAGGAAACAGACATGAAAAACACACACACGCTCCGCACCTTCTACGACGGTTGTGAGCTCACGCTGCGATACGACGGCGACACCGCACACTTTGAGCTGTGGATTCCTGGCGAGGAAGACCCAGAACCGGTTGCCACGATCCCCGCGATCGGCGGGCCCCTCGAGTGGGCACCTACCGCCGCCGAGCTGCTCGAGCACTACGACGCAGAGAAAGAGGAGATGGTTCCGGTCGATTACGCCGAGGATATCAAGCACCTGATCAACAGCTACGCTGCTCTGCAGGGTGACAGGCGCGGCTACAAACTTGACAAGAAGTGGTGCGTCTGGGAAGTGTACTAAAAGTCGAAACGACCGGGGGAGGAGTGGAGGGACTCCCCCGGCGTCCGTCAAGGAAGA
>Ga0255344_1004004_pt1 | contig 15566 bp, 13 predicted proteins | sample wastewater_treat_5_FD_192414 | JGI IMG/M metagenome (GOLD analysis project Ga0255344, IMG submission 192414) | Wastewater microbial communities from Lulu Island WWTP, Vancouver, Canada - plant18 | ecosystem: Engineered > WWTP > Wastewater > Unclassified | place: Canada: Vancouver, British... | reverse complement strand
TCAACTTCTTTGAGAATCGAAAATATCTGTGTCTCGCTAAATCGTGACCCTTTCATAAAACCTCCTGACTTTTTATTCTGCCAGAAAGCTCTATTTTTAACATGTCCTATTTTAGGGGAAGCTTACGTTTTCTTTCGAACTTTGAACCCATTGCTGTCTTTTCCCTATTAGTTTATCAAAGTTCTGGCTCTCCATATTACATATTTCTCTATTGGTTATTTAGCTTTATAACATTGTTTATATGGATCGGTGCCAATATCGCAAATGCCGACAGCGCTGTTAGCCTAACGTTACTCTAGAAAAGCTGTGATGTTAGCCTTAATAGCTCAATATTAAAGAATAATCAATCTGTTTACTTTTTCGCGTATCAGAATGATAAGTGGATAGGTATTAAATTCTGCTTAGCCTCCGCTTTTCAGAACAATCAAAGCGTCTGCAACAACCGGCCGCGCCTTATCAATAATAATCGGATTTAAATCAATTTCCGCTATTTCCGGATGCAGCAAAGCGATGTTGCCCACGGCCTGAAGTATCTTTATCATTTTTTCTTTATCCATCGCCGGCATGCCCCGGAATTTATCGAGCAGTGCTTTCGCGTGGATATCGTTTAGCATTTCCTGCGCGTCCGCGTCGGTCAGCGGCGCCAGGCGCAAAGTTGTATCGCGCAGCGCTTCCGTAAATACTCCGCCAAGGCCGAAAACAACGCCGGGGCCGAATCCCGCAAAGCGCGTCATTCCCGCTAGAAGTTCCCGTCCTCCGGAAAGCATCTGCTGAACTAAAACCGGCGTAAAAAATCCCGCCGCCTGCCGAATATCGAGAAAAGCTTTTTTGAGCGAAGCCGCGTTTTCTATATTTAAAGCAATCAGTCCTTTGCCGGATTTGTGCATAATTTCCCAGTGGCAGGCTTTAAGCGCTATCGGATAACCGAGTTTGTTTGCCGCGGCCAACGCCTCTTTGAGTGATTCCGTCAAAATTTCTTTTGTGACCGGCACGCCGTAAGCGGCTAGCAGTTTTTTCGCCGCGTGTTCATCCAATGCTTTCTGCCCGTTTTTTTTGGCCTGTTGTAAAATCTTTATCGCGCTAGGGCTGATTTTGGGCAGTGTCGCTTTTTTGCCCGCTTTGCGCTCTCTGATCAGTTTGTAGTGATACAGGGCGCCCATCGCGCGCGCGGCTTTTTCCGGTGAATGAAAAACCGGCACGTTGTGTTCCTGAAATCCTTTGGTATAAGAATCTTCCTGTCCGAAAAAAGTAGAAATAAGATGCGGTATGTTATGTTTGCGTGCCAGCGTAAAAACATCTGTTAAGACCGGTTCGGTCATAGACAGAAATTCTTCAAAAGTAATATTGCCCAGAAAATCCACGGCATGAGAATAAATTTCTTTGAGAAATCCGGAATGCATTATTCCATGCGAAATCAGCGCGTCCACCTCGCCGCTTTTGATGATAATTTCCGGAATGGTGATGGCCAGGTGTTTCATGCTTGTGTCAAAGGTCAGATCCACGGGATTGGAAGATGCCGCGTGCGGCTGCAGATAAGGCCGGATTTGTTCCTGCAGTTTTTTGGAATAACGAGGTACGGAAAGCCCGGCGCGGTCGCAGGTGTAAGAAATAGAAGATGAAGGGCCACCGGAATTAGTCATTACGCCCACGCGGTTTCCCCTGGGGACAGGTTGCGTGGCCAGTGTCCAGCCGTGATCGTAGAGTTCTTCAATGGAACCAACGCGGATGATACCTGCCTGCTTGAACATTCCGTCGTAGAGAAAATCCGGCCCGGCCATAGCGCCGGTGTGACTCATCCCCGCGCGCGCGCCGGAAACCGTGCCGCCCACATACTGCGCCAGCACCGGTTTACGTCTGGTCACTTTGCGAGCGATCTCCAGAAATTTTTTGCCGTTGCGGATTCCTTCGATGTAAAGAATAACGGCTTTCGTTTGTTCGTCATCTCCCAGATACTCCAGCGCGTCGGCAATATCGATATTCGCCTCGTTGCCTAGACTTATGGCCTTGCTGAATTTTATTCCTCTCTTCCGGGAAAGCGGTAGTATCTGTGTGACGTAAGTGCCGCTTTGCGAGGCCAGCCCAAGAAGTCCGTCGCTGGGAGGAAAGGGATATACTGTTGTGTTTAAGCAAATCTGGCTGTTGATGACGCCTAGACAGTTGGGGCCTACAAAGCGTATGCCGTAGCGCGCGGCGACTTCGTTTAATTTATTTTCCAGGTGCGCTCCTTCCTCGCCTGTCTCTTTAAATCCGGCGGTGACAACAATCGCCCTTTTCGTGCCGATTTTACCGAATTCCTCCAGCAGGTTTAACGCCACATTGATGGGAACAATTAAAAACGCCAGATCCGGGACCTCCGGCAGATCTTTGGGTGAGGGATAAGTTGGGATCCCAAATATTGACTTGTCCTTAGGATGCAGGAAATATACTTTTCCCTGGTAGCCGTCTTTCAAAAGAGAAAGTGATTGGATCGAGCCCATTTTGGTGGGCGTGTTGCTCGCGCCCGCAACAGCCACGGATTTAGGATTCATAAGTAAGTGCAGAGGGTTTTGGTGCATTGTGTACTCCATTAGATAAACTTCGCTCGCCAGCGAGCCGCGACATAAAAAGACAAATAGCCGCTTCTGTCAAGGTAAAAAATAAAACGGTGTAACTGTTTATTGTCATGCCCGACATATTTTATCGGGTGTCCAGCGTTTTTTTGGATTACCCGGTTGTGCCGGGTAATGATAAGAGGTTGCCGCGGCGATATGAGCGGCGGTATGTTATTAAACCACCGTCAAAAGAATGTAGGCGACGGAAAAGCGGCCGCTTTCGGGAATGTAGCAAAGAATTTTCTGCCCTTCCTTTAGTTTATCCGAGTGAAATATTTCTTCCAGCATCACGTAGATGGAGGCGGCGCCGGTGTTGCCTTTGTAGGCAAGATTGGTAAACCATCGCTCGTATGGAATTTTAAAATTGACTTCGGCCATCGCGTCGTGAATTTTATCGCGGAAAAATTCCGAGGAATAATGCGGCAGATACCAGTCGATTTCTTCCGGCTTGATTTTTCTTCTCTGCGCGGTGCGGGTGAGCGCCTCATTGACGGTCAGGCGCACCACGTGATCGCCCAATACCTCCGTATCCTGCTTGAGCGCCAGAAAATTTTTGTCTATCGCTTCCTGTAGGGAATCAAGTTCCCGCCAGCCGATCACTTTGCCTTCCGGTGTCTTTAAACCCCCGGCGTACATGCAGACATCCATCTGCCCGGCATAGGAGATATGCTCAATCCATTCCACGCGCAGGGATTTTCTCCCCGCGTTTTTTTTGCCGGAGAAGAAAATCGCTCCGCCGGCGTCCGATAACATCCAGCGCAGAAAATCCGATTCAAAAGCCACCACCGGATGATTTTTGAAATCCGGATCGCCCGGCAGGTGCTCAAAAAAATCGGAGCGTATTAAAGACGAAGCCAGTTCCGAGGCTGTCGCCACGGCGTTTTCGCTCAACCCCAGCGCCACATTGGCCCAGGCCGCTTTAAAAGAGGTGACGCCGGCTAAGCAGATACCGGAAGTGGAGATGACTTCACACGGACCCACGCCCAACTCGCCTGCCACCATCAGGCCATGGCCAGGCGCGATAACGTCGGCAATCGTCGTGCCGGAACAAAGGCACTGGATGTCGTTTATTTTAAAATTTTCGTAGGGATTTAATCTCTTCACCGCTTCCGCGGCCAGGCCCGCGTTGGTGTAGTTGAGCTTGCCTGTTTTACGGTCGATGGCATAATAGCGTTTCTGAATGCCGTTGTTTCTGAGCACCATGTTCTTGACGCGTGAGCGGTTTCCCTGAACTTTTCCCAGCACATCTTCAATTTCTGTGTTGTCCACCGGCTCGTTGGGCAAAAAAGCGGCGATGTCATTTATGTAAACTTCCACGAAAATTCTTCTCCTTTGTTACTGCGGCCGGTGCGGCTTTTCATGCAGCCGTTTCATTAATTCGGCGTAGGTCTGATAAAACAATTTCTCCGGCATTTTGGTGGCTGTCACCGCGTTGGTAAAAGTGTAATAATCGAGATCATCGATGATTATATCTTTTTTCATAATTTTGTAAAGAGGCGTTCCCGGCAGCGGGGTTAAAACGGAAATTACCGGCACTTCAATTTGATGCTTCAGGATAAAATCTTCCAGTTTTTTAAAATCGTCTTCGTCATCACGCGGCGAGGCGATAAAATCGCCGATAATGACAATGCCCAGCTTATGCAAAATTTCGATCGCCTGGCTGATGACGCGCCCCTGATACTTTTTGTTATAAGAAGAGAGCCGTTCGTCGGATACATCTTCAAAACCCACAATCACCGCGTAAAGTCCGGCTTCTTTCCAATTCTTTATCAGTTCGGGATGCTTGACGATGGTATCGGCGCGGACGTCGGCAAAATATTTTTTGGCAATGCCGGCGCTGGTGATTTTATCGCAAAGCTCCTGAGAGTGGCGCGCGTTGCCGAAAGTGTTGGCGTCCACCAGGCGGATGAAGGAAGTGTCGCCCAGAAGGCCGATATCGCGCACGACGGCATCGGCGTCATAATTAAGATATTTGCCGCCAGCCATATTTGGTATCGCGCAGAAAGAGCATTTATGCGTGCAGCCATAGGCGCTCAGCACAAAACCCATCGAGAGACCTAGTTGCTCCAGAAAGTATTGGTCTCGGTATTTGGCTACCAGATCATAGCGCGGCGCAATTTCGGCCATTAAATCAGTTTCATTATAATCTCGCGCCAGGTAGGTGAGCGGTTTCCCGGGGTTGGTTTTGGCTATGCCCGCGATGCCGGTTGTTTTTTTGCCATCCGCCATTTTTTCAATCAGCTCGGCAAAACTCTTTTTGCCCAAGCCGATGACAATGTAGTCAAAAGTCGGACGGTTGAAATATTCAGGGTCGTAGGTGGCGTGATTGCCGCCGATAACTACCGTGGCATCGCTTTTTACTTTTACGTTTTCGGCCAGGCGGATAACGGTATTAGCCTCGCAGGTGACAGCGGTAAAACCAACAACATCAGGATTAAAATGGTGAAACTCCGCCCAAAAAGCGTCTTCGCTTTCGCATTTCATGTCGAAAATCAACACATCATGCTTGCGCAGAGGTCCAGCCAGAACTTCCAGGCTGAAAGGCTCTCCCTTGAAAAGCTGCTTTAGTGACGTTATGCCGTATTCTTCCTCCGGTATGGAGCGCCCGCAGTTGGGAGGATTAACGAGCATGATTTTTAATTTAGGTATGGCCATGTGCTACCAAATAAATACAAATGTGACAAAAAAAGCCCTCTCTATCGGAATAATAAAGAGGGCCTGGAGTGTCATGGTGGGTCAGGGCAGAATTGAACTGCCGACACTCGGATTTTCAGTCCGATGCTCTACCGACTGAGCTACCGACCCGAGGCAGAATCGTCTATAAAATATAGGATTCTTTGTCAAGGCATTTTTTCCCGCCATGCCTTGTGTTTGCCGTAAATTAATTATTGTTTTGCGGCATTTGCGGCGTTTCGTCTTCTTTCTGGGGCGTCGTGGAAGCAGTGGCCGAGCTATCGGGAAGAAAAATGCCGTCAGTTTGATTTTGTTTCTCCCTTATGATCACCACCGTGCCGGCGATTTTGTCATGCCAGCCTTGCTTTCTTTTATCAAAAGCGACCCAGATAAATCCTAAGTTGAATATAACGCTGGAAACCAGATAGCTTACCGAACGCAAGAAAGCAATGCCGAAGTTCAGGGGGGAGCCGTCCTGATTTATAACCTGCAGACCGAGAAGCATTTTTCCCGGTGTGCGCCCTGTCGCGCCGTGAAAATAAGTAAAATAGCCAATGGTTAATACTAAAAGCAAAAGCCAAGTATAAATCAATAACGAAGAAATTTTTGTGGGGTCAGTCAAGGCGGCAATCCACTCACTTTCTTCACCGCTGGTGGCGCCGGCAAAATAAGCAATTATTGCGATTAAAAATAAAACGAAGAAAATGATACCAATAATAGTATTATCAATTAGATAAGCGACTAGGCGCCGCCAAAAGCCAGCAAATTTATAAACGGGCATGTTTTTTACCTCCTTATGATTTGTGGCTGAAAATGCCTTTTTCGTATTGGATTATGGAAATTATTGCCGCCGCCGCTGTTTCGACTTTCAAGATTTGTCTGCCGAGACCGACAGACTTAAAACCGGCTTTTTTTGCCATAGTAACTTCGTCTTTGGAAAAACCTCCCTCCGGCCCCACAATAATAAAATAATTTTTACAGGCGTCAAGACTTTTATCCGTCAGCGCGTTTTTGATAGCTGTCTTTTCTTCTTCTTCCCAGAAAATCATTTTTGCCGATCTATCGTCCGCGAATTTTATCGCCGATTCCAGTGAAGCTATGTTCTCAACTTCTGTTATCGTGCCGGATCTGCTGGCGCGTGATGCTTCCATGGCGATTTTTTGCCAGCGCTTAATTTTTTGTGCCGCGCGATCTGTGTCAATCCGGCTCACCGATCTGGCCGCGGTAAAAGGAATAATCAAATCCACGCCCAGCTCTGCCGCGCTTTTGACGATTAAGTCCATTTTGGTGGCTTTGGGCAACGCCTGCGCCAAACTAATTTTGATTTTCTTATTTTCGCGCGGGATCTGTTTTCCCAGCTTTACACCTATGCCATTTACGGAAAAATCTTCAATAATTGCCTCGAACTCAGAGCCATATCCGTCAAAAACAATAATTTTGCCACCGGGCTTCAAACGCATTACTGCCTTTAAATATTTCAGGTTATCTTCGGGCAGCTGTATGGACTTTTTGCTTTCCAGAATTTCTGTGCTGTATATGCGGGGAATGGTCAACTTTTTTCCTTTTACGGATGATCAAAAGGACGTCTTGGGTTTGAATGATCAAATATCTCTGTCACTTTTTTTCAAAGCGTAACAGACCCATTCTTTTTCGGTTATTACGGCGTCCTGAATAAAGGGCGCGATACAGAAATTTTCTTCGATTGCCTGCCTGTCCGGTTCAACAATGCCGGAAATAACCATATAACCGTTAGGAACAAGGAGATTTTTCAAGTGTTCGCCAAGCTCCAAAAGTAATTTTGCGGTGAGATTGGCGATAATTAAATTGCGGCTTTCGTTCAGGGTTTTAACATCTCGGTTGATAAATTTTACGCAATCGTCCACTTCATTGATTGCCGCGTTTTCGCGGGCGATTTCCACGGCTTTTTTATCAATGTCCACGCCAATCACATCTTGCGCGCCGAGCTTGGCCGCGGTGATGCCCAGGATTCCCGTGCCGCAGCCGACATCCAAAACTTTCCAGTTTTTGATTGAACGATCTTTCAATATAATATCTTCCACGGCCTGCAGACACATCCTTGTTGATGCGTGCTGGCCGGTGCCGAAAGCCATGCCCGGGTCTATTTCAATAATGATATCACGGCTGGAAGGTGAATATCTTTCCCAGGTTGGTTTGACGATAATATTACCGCTTACCCTTATAGGTTTGAAATATTTTTTCCATTGCTCTCCCCAATCCGGATCGCTTACGAATTCTGTATTAAGCGAAGGTGTTTTGTAGCCGGGAAATATTTCTGCGAGGCTGTTCAGATAGTTCTGCACGGCTTTGATTCTTTTTTCCGTTCGGGAGTCTTGCTGAAAATAGGCCTGGATTGTCTCCGTATCTGCCGGTTCGGCAAAATCACCCGGATATTGCGGTTCCAGAGTTTCCTGAAAAACGCCTTGAGCGCCTGTTTCAGTAAGAAAATTGCCCAGCGCATCCATAAGCTCTGCGGGGGCGGCTATTTCCACTTTAAGCCATTTTTCCTGCTGTTTCGATTTTACCATGAAAAATCCCTTGAAGAGTTTAAATTTATATAGCTTGTTTTAATTAATAATTCAAGTGAACTCAGTAGATGGATTAATTAATGTTCAATGAAATTTTTACAGGTTTCAACAGTTGTTTTAATAAAATCGCCTTACTTGAATTTTACCACCCTTCATGATACTTTCCTTCGTAAATAGTTATCTCGCAGAGACCGAGAAGATAAGGAAACGAAAATATTGAAATATTACCCTGTTTTTTGGGAAATTGCGGGCAAAAAGTGTGTGGTCATCGGCGGCGGTGATGTTGCGGAAAGAAAAATCAGGCGCCTAATCGATTGCGGAGCAAAGGTTTGTGTCATCAGCCCCTCGCTAAATGAAGGGCTTTCCCTCCTGAAAGAAAAGAATATCATCAGCCATATCGCCAAAGAATATTCTGTGGAAAACATCTATGGCGCTGCTTTAGTTATTGGCGCGACGGATGACGAGAAAATAAACGCCGCGGTATCGCATGACGCCAAGGAAAGAGGAATTCCTGTTAATATTGTAGATGATCCACAAAAATGTGACTTTATTTTGCCTTCTTTGGTGGAGCGTGGTGACCTGACCATCGCCATTGGCACAGGGGGCAATTCCCCGGCACTGGCGCGTTATCTGCGTGAAAAACTAGAAAAAAAATACGGCGAAGAATACGCCGTGCTGAATAATATTTTAGGCCAACTGCGCGCGAAAATGGATAAAAATTCCGGCACAGGCAAGTCCTGGTTTGAAAAACTGCTGGCAGCAGGACTACTGGACGCAATCCGGCACAAGGACAATGAAGCAGCAAGAAAAATTGTCCGGGATATTACCGGCCAGGAGGTGCGGTTTGACTGATGTGGAATTAAAGCTTTTTGTGCTGGCCGGTATCTGCGTGACAGCGAGCACTATCGGTTATCTGTTGTCACTGGTTGTGAAAAAAGTTCAGCTGGCCAGACTGTCCACGTGGATATTGTTGGGCGGATTTGTTTTTCTTGCTTTAAGTTTAATTCTCATAGCTTCCCATTCTACCGGTTGGAGTAATTTTGGGTCGCGTTGTTTCCTGTCGCTTTATGCCTGGGCCATAAGCGGTATTTACTTGGGGATGCAAATAAAAACAAAAACACGCGTTTTGGGCGCATTTGTTGCGCCATTGATTCTGTTATTTATTATTGCTGCAGCTGGTCAACAGTCGGATAAAAACCTTGTGCCCCTTCCCTGGCAGGGGTGGCTTACTACTTTGCATCTGCTGTTAGCCATTGCGGGTGAAGCGCTTTTTGTTTTGGCCGCCGCCGCCGGGGCAATGTTTATCATTCAGGATAATCTACTCAAACACAAAAAACCGGGTAAGATGAGCCGTCTTTTGCCTTCTTTGGGTGACTTGGATCGGATTAATCAGAGCGGACTTCTGTGGGGATTTGTTCTACTTACTTTTGGTATGATTGCGGGGGCGCTGTACGCTGCTTTTGTCTGGGAGGGCCGCTGGTTCTCTGATCCCAAAATTATCTGGGCTCTTGCCACCTGGGTTGTTTATGGTTTCTTATTGCATCAACGTTTAGCTATTGGTTGGAAAGGGTTTAGAATGGCGGCTCTTTCCTGTGTTGTTTTTGTGTTGTTTTTTATTTCAGCCCTGGCGATTCGCTTTTATTTGCCGACCATTCATAGCTTTATTTGAAAATGATTATACTTGTCGGATTAAACCATAGAACAGCTCCCCTGGCTGTGCGGGAAAGACTTTTTGCCGGTTGTGAAGAAGAAAAAAATTTGCTGCCGGAATTTCTCGCCATCGACGGGGTTGCGGAAGTTTTGTTTCTTTCCACCTGTAACCGTGTCGAGGTGGTTGCCGTAATTGACGATAATCCCGAAACTGCGGAGAAACTAAAAAAGGCGCTGATGAAGAAAGGCGGCCTCATGGATGGCGAAGCAACTTGCCTGTATATTTACCGCGATGATGAGGCGATAAAACATTTGTTTCGAGTTACGGCAAGCCTTGATTCCCTGGTAATGGGAGAGGCGCAGATTCTCGGTCAGGTAAAAGACGCTTACCGTCAGGCGCTGGCTCAAAATTCCTCCGGCGTCGCGCTCAATCGCCTGATGCACCGCGCTTTTCGCACGGCCAAGCGCGTGCGCACGGAAACAGAAATTGCGGCAAATCCGGTTTCGGTAAGCTTCGCGGCGGTGGAATTGGCCAAAAAAGTATTAGGAACGTTGACCGGCAAAAAGATTCTGGTGATCGGAGCGGGAGAAATGGCCGAATTGACCGGAACGCATCTGATCGGAAACGGAGCGGAGGATATTACGGTGGTCAATCGCTCTATCGTTCAGGCCGCGGCGATGGCGGAAAAGTTTCACGGCAGGGCGGCAGGTCTTGATAATCTGGACGATATTCTTTCTTGCGCAGATATTGTGATCAGCTCCACCGGCGCGCCTTCTTATATCATAACGGAGAGCATGATTCGGCGGGCACTGAGCAAAAGAAAAAACCGTCTTCTTTTTTTAATCGATATTGCCGTGCCGCGCGACATAGACCCTGCTGTGGACAATATCGAAAACGTTTATCTCTATAATATCGATAATTTGCAGAATATCGTTGATGAAAACATAAAAAACCGCCGCCGTGAGGCACTGAAAGCGGAAAAGATTGTTGAGGAAGAAGTAAAATTATATAGTAACTGGCTGAAAGAACTGGAAGCCGTGCCGACGATTATTTCTTTGCGTACTAAAGCGGAAGGAATTGTGCGCGCGGAGATGGAGAAAGCGCAGGGCTGGATAAACAGCATGGAAAACGCGGATAAAGAAAAAATCGAGGCGCTGGTCAAGGGCATTGTCAATAAAATACTGCACGCGCCGGTGACCGCGCTCAAAGAAGAAAAGGTTGAATTTGATTCTCCGGATATTGTGGCCGCCGTGCGCCAGCTTTTCCGCTTGGATGATTAAGAAAGGAAGAATGTGCATATAAAAATAGGAACGCGCGGCAGCAAACTCGCGCTGGCACAGACGAATAGTGTTATCGAGGCCTTGAAAAAAGTCGCGCCGGAAATTGAAGCGGAGATCTGCGTGATTAGGACCAGTGGCGATATCATGCAGGATGTATCGCTGGCGCAAATCGGTGGTCAGGGTGTTTTTGTCAAGGAAATCGAGGAAGCATTGCTTGCCCGTAGCATTGATTTGGCGGTGCACAGCATGAAAGACGTGCCTGGGGAAACGCCGGAGGGATTGATTTTTGCCGCTGTTATGAAACGCGAAGATGTGCGCGATGTTCTGGTTTCCCGCGGCAATGTGAAGATGGAATTTATGCCCAAAGGGGCGAAAATAGGTACGGGGTCGCTGAGGCGTGCCGCGCAGATTAAAGCGATGTTGCCGGATGTGAGTATTATGCCGCTCCGCGGTAACATAGACACCAGGCTTAAAAAAATAGAGACGGAAAATCTCACCGGTGTTATCCTGGCCGCGGCGGGAATGAAGCGGATGGGATATCTGGAAAAGATAACGCAGTATTTACCTGTTGAATTAATGCTGCCGGCGGTAGGGCAGGGAGCGCTGGGTTTAGAAATTCGTATGCAAGACACACAACTGTCTGAATTATGCGCTAAGATGAATGATGAGCAAACTGCCGCGGAAGTTGCCGCGGAGCGCGCTTATCTGCGGGCGCTGGGCGGCGGTTGTCGTCTCCCCATTGCGGCTTACGGATTATTGGAAGGAAAAAGATTAACGCTGGAAGGAATACTTGCCGCGCCCAACGGTTCGACAGTGATCAGGGATAAAGTATGGGGGGAAATCGGCCATGCGGAAGAACTGGGGAAAAAAATGGCTGATTTGATTTTAGAAAAAGGTGGCAAGAGATTGCTGGATTTAATGTGCTAATATGACGGATCAAAAAACAAAAACAGGCAAAGTTTATATCATTGGCGCGGGGCCGGGAGACGCGGGTCTCATTACGCTCAAAGCCGTGGAAGCGCTGCTTGCCGTTGATGTTGTCGTTTATGACAATCTCGTCAATGAAGAGTTACTGAAATTCGCGCCGTCGCAGGCAAAATTTATTTACGCGGGTAAAAAAGGCGGCGACCACACGCTATCGCAGGACAGAATAAATGAATTACTGGTGAAAGAGGCGCAGGCGGGCAATACCGTGGCGCGCCTCAAAGGCGGTGATCCTTTTATCTTCGGGCGCGGCGGCGAGGAAGCGCAAATGCTGGCGGAAAACAATATTGCTTTTGAAATAATTCCCGGCGTGACCTCGGCCACTGCTGTTCCGGCATACGCGGGTATTCCGCTCACGCACCGGGGCTTCACTTCGACCGTGGCATTTGTGACCGGGCATGAGGATCCAACGAAAGAAAAAAGCGACATCGACTGGCCGGCGCTTACTAAAATAGGCACGCTTGTATTTTTGATGGGTGTGAAAAATCTCCCACAGATTACTAAAGAACTCATTAAAAACGGTAAACCTCCGGACACTCCGGTGGCGCTTATCCGCAACGGCAGTCTGCCCACGCAGCAGGTTTTGGCCGGCATGCTTTCCAATATTGTCATTCTGGCACACGCGAATGATTTCCGGCCGCCGGCTATTCTAGTAGTAGGTGGTGTTGTCGATTTGCGCGACACACTGCGCTGGTTTGATAATAAGCCTCTCTTCGGCCTGGGCGTGGTGATAACACGACCTGAGCGACAGGCTGATGACCTGGCGCGTTTACTTCTGGAGCAGGGCGCCAATCCCATTTCTTTTCCCACCATCACCATCGAGCCGCCTGATGACTGGAATGAACTCGACAAAGCGTTGGAGCAACTGGAAAGCTATCACTGGCTAATTTTTACCAGCGCCAACGGCGTGCGTTTCTTTTTCGAGCGCCTGCGGCAAAAAGAAAAAGACATCCGAGATTTAAAAGGAATAAAAATTTGCTGTATCGGCCCGGCGACAGCCCGTCAGATTGAGGAAAAAGATATCAAGGTTGATCTGGTGCCCGATGAGTTTATCGCCGAAGGCATTTTGAAATCTTTTTCCGCCCTAAACGTGCGAGGAAAAAAAATTCTTCTTCCCCGCGCCGCCCAGGCGCGTGATATTCTGCCCGAAGGGCTTAAAAATCAAGGCGCTGAAGTTGATGTTGTGACCGTCTATCGGACGATAAATTCCGGCAGAAAAAAAGAGGAGTTTATGGCGCTACTCGATGCGCAGGGGGTGGACATAATTACTTTCACCAGCTCCTCCACCGTCACGAATTTTGTGGAAATAATGGGGAATGATTTTGTCCTGCCGCCGCTGGTGCGCGTTGCCTGTATCGGACCGGTAACGGCGGCTACGGCGAAAAAGGCGGGATTTCAGGTCGACATCGAGCAGAAAGAATACACCATGTCCGGCCTCGTGCAGTCCTTGATTGATTGTGATAAAAACAGATGCTATCTCAAGGAAGTGAATTGATAAAATGATCGGTATTTCCAAATTATACTGTGGCGCGGTGGAACCATCCGACGTGTTGCGCTACAACAGGAAATCGAGAGATTTGCCCTCGCACCTGCTGCAGTTTTCCGCGGACAAAAAACCGGTGGTTGTCTGGAATATGACGCGGCGCTGCAATTTAAAATGCGTGCACTGCTATTCAGCCTCCGCCGATATTGATTACCCCGATGAATTGACCACGGATGAGGGGAAAAAACTGATTGATGACTTGGCGGCGTTCGGCGCGCCGGTGATTTTGTTTTCCGGTGGCGAACCGCTCCTGCGCCCCGATTTGCTGAAACTGGCGCAATATGCCACCGATAAAGGAATGCGCGCGGTTATTTCCACCAATGGCACATTAATTACTCGCGAAATCGCCGCCAAACTTAAGACAATCGGTTTGTCCTATGTGGGGGTGAGCCTCGATGGGCTGGAGAAAACTCATGACCGCTTCCGCGGCACAAAAGGCGCGTTTGAAAAAGCCATGGAAGGGATACGTAACTGCCGTGATGCGGGCATTAAAGTTGGTATCCGCTTTACGGTAAATAAACGCAATCTCGCCGACGTGCCGGCGATGTTTGATTTGCTCAAAAAAGAAAAAATTGAAAGGCTTTGTTTTTATCATCTGGTCTACACAGGCCGTGGCTCCAAACTGCGCGAAGAGGATTTGACGCACGAAGAAACACGCGCGCTTCTGGATTTGATTGCCGCGAGAACGAAAGAAATGTTTGACGAAGGATTGGCGCCGGAAATACTCACCGTGGATAATCACGCCGACGGGCCGTATCTTTATCTGAAAATGAAAAAAGAAAATCCTGCGCGAGCCAAGGAAGTACTCGAACTTCTGGAAATGAACGAGGGCAATTCCACAGGCCATGGCATCGGCTGTGTGAGCTGGGACGGCGAAGTTTATCCTGATCAGTTCTGGCGTAACCGGCCGCTGGGTAATGTCCGGCAAAAACCTTTCAGCAAAATCTGGACGGATGAAAAAAACGAATTTCTGATGAAATTAAAAGACAAGAAAAAACACCTGCGCGGCCGCTGCGCGGCCTGCGTGTGGCTGAATGTCTGCGGCGGCAATTTCCGCGCGCGGGCGGAAGCGGCAGGCGACATCTGGGGAGACGATCCCGCCTGTTATTTAATGGACGAAGAAATAACAAAAAAGGAGTTAGGCCATGCAATTTCCTGATTGCCGTTTAAGGCGGATCAGAAAAAACGAAAATTTCCGTCGGCTTACGCGCGAAACAATGTTCAGCGCCGATAATCTCGTTTATCCGCTTTTTGTTGTCGGTGGCAAAGGCGTGAAAAAACCGATTGCTTCCATGCCCGGTCATTTTCAGCTGTCGGTGGATAATCTGGTTAAGGAAGCGCGCGAAGCGCAAGCGCTTAAAATACCGGCATTGCTTCTTTTTGGCATTCCCGATAAAAAAGACGAGAGAGCAAGCGGCGCTTACGCCAAAGACGGAATAATTCAGCAGGCCATAAGGAGCGTCAAGGAGGCCGTGTCGGAGATGCTGGTAATCACCGATGTGTGTCTTTGCGAATATACCAGCCACGGTCACTGCGGCATGGTGGAAAACGGACGCGTGCTCAATGACGCCACGCTGGAGCTCTTGGCAAAAACCGCTCTTTCCCAGGCGCAAGCCGGCGCGGACATGGTGGCGCCTTCGGCGATGATGGACGGGCAGGTGTCGGCTATCCGCGAGGCGCTGGATGAAAACGCGCTGGAGGAAATTCCCATCATGGCCTACGCGGCTAAATACGCCTCAGCTTTCTATGGGCCTTTTCGTGAAGCCGCCGAAAGCGCGCCGCAATTCGGCGACCGCAAAGCTTATCAGATGGATCCGGCAAATGCCGACGAGGCTATCCGGGAAATTTCTTTGGATGTGAGCGAAGGCGCGGATATCATCATGGTCAAGCCCGCGCTTCCCTATCTGGATATTATTTACCGCGCGAAACAGGAATTTGACTTGCCGCTGGCGGCGTATAATGTAAGTGGTGAATTCGCGATGATTAAAGCCGCCGCGCAGGTAGGCTGGCTCGACGAAGAAAAAACCATGTTCGAGACGCTTACCGCCATCAAAAGGGCCGGGGCGGATATAATTATTACTTACTGGGCTAAAGACGCCGCCCGCTTGATTAATAAATAGGAGAGAATATTTTCATTGGTATAGAATTGCTGATGTTTAAATAAAAAATTTGGCTCTAGACTAGATGAGCGAGTTATTTTTCATCAGTTTTAGTATAAGTTGGTAGATATTATGTTTCCGGTAATTGAACCGGAACTCACACTCTTTGAGATGAAAATAAAAGGTTGCTTTAGGGATA
>Ga0255344_1003996_pt1 | contig 15587 bp, 6 predicted proteins | sample wastewater_treat_5_FD_192414 | JGI IMG/M metagenome (GOLD analysis project Ga0255344, IMG submission 192414) | Wastewater microbial communities from Lulu Island WWTP, Vancouver, Canada - plant18 | ecosystem: Engineered > WWTP > Wastewater > Unclassified | place: Canada: Vancouver, British... | reverse complement strand
TACCTACATTATCGGAGTTGCGTTCCAGTACATAAAGCTTACCGTTATTGTAGGCTATATCCTGAGTTACTTGCGAGCCGTTAGTAATCCAGTTAGCCGTATTACCCGAAATTTGTGAGAAGTTCCACACTTGGGTCAAATTAACATTATCGTCAAGAGTCATTTCTTGTTTACCGGTTCCTGTAAGTGTAACCGTTTTAGTTGTAGCTCCTGTTGAGGTAAGTGTCAATGTAGCTGTATGATTACCAATTGTTGTCGGTTTATAGGTAATGTTGACACTGCCTCCGGCTTTTGGAATGGTATTCGTCGAAAGTGTAAACAAGTTGGCATTAGTTCCCGAGAGCGCAAGTGAAATATCTGCTGTCAGATTTGAAGCCGTAACAGAGAGAGGTTTCATTTGTAATGCGTTGATTATAGCCTCAAAGCTTGAACTGCTTGCCACATTAATGGTTGGAGCGGGAGGATCGAAACTGTAGGTGGGAACTGTACCATGTTTGAAATAAGCTATACCTTGATTGTGTATCAGTACCCACATTTCAACTCCCGAAGTACCGTTTACAGCAACCGCTACGCTTGTAGAAAAGCTTGTATTACGAGTGGTACCCATACCACCACTGGGGTATTCTCCAATTTTGTCAGCATCCGCCCAACCGGAAGTAGCATCTACCAAACACACTCTTCCTAAAGTAAGTTTTTCTTGTGCCGTTGCGCCCGGTTGGTAAGTCGTTGCTATGCCATATTGCGTACCTTTGAATGTAAAGGCTTTAAAATCGTTTCCGGCGCAATCATTTAACAAAGCATCAGGATTTAACGGAATTATAGCAGTTCCTTCACCACTACACAAAGTGGGATAATAGTTTTGCCCCATAACCCAATATTTACCGGTTCCCGAAGGACGTACTCTGGGAGACAGACCCAACACTATTTTATCTCCGGCTTCGTTTAGTTCCGTAATTGTCGGCGTTGTTGAACATACGCCATTTGTAATGGTATACATCAACACTTTGTTTGCTGTGGTTGTACCTCCCGCAGCAAAATAGATTTTGCCGTTCGTAAGGTCACCTTCAATGCTAAGGCAATCGCCGATACGGTCCATACCGCCGTATGAAGTTGTATTTAGAAATACACGAGGTTGTGCATTATCATTGTCCCAAACATAAACTTTTAGAGGACTGCCGCTGGCAGCAATATTACAGGCAATGATTTTACCGCCTACATATTTACAGTCTATAATTTTCAATGCACCGCCTTCAACACCCGTCATATCTAAATCTTTCAGTTTTGCTCCCGTTTGTGAATTGATGACATGGATAACTCCGTCTACCGGATTAACAACATAAAGTTTTCCGCCACCGAAGTCCATGTTACGTATTTTAGTTTTATCGCTTGCCCAAGCAGGTGTGCCTGCAGTCGATCTTTCACTGTAGTTCCATACTTGAGTAAATGTTAATGGAGGATTTATACCGGAACCCGAGCAAGATACAGTCGCTTTATGTGAGCCATTGGCTACAGTAATAGTACCACTATATGATTGCGCCGCAGTGGGTTTGAAAGTTACCGTTACGGTAGTTCCATTTGAAACTGACGTGGGGCTAACAGCAAAGATAGAATTATTAGATGATGTTACTGTTGCCGACGATAGTCCTTCCAATGTTACCTTAAACGTTTTTTGAGAGGTTGAACCCACTGTTACACCACCATATGCCAACGATGACACGCTGGTTTTAATAGAAGTAGTGGTAGGTTTTGTGTAACGCACAACAACACCCCACGCATTTGACATCCTAATGTAACCATTGTTGTATCCGGGGCAATCATAAGTCGAATAGCGACCATCGCCCAACCATGTCGAAGCATTGGCATCACCATAGGGGTCGTGTACCACCACACTGCCGGTACAATCATCTAAAATCGTCCATACGTTATTTACTTTCACACACCTGGCATCTGCCCTAAACGGTAAAATCAAGTGACCATTCGATCTACTCGAAGTTATACACCATGAATAGGGATAATTAGCAGCACATTCAGATTTAATTTTAGAATAACCGGAATAATCGTAAGCAGCACTTGTAACACCATTATTTTGGTAAAAACCTCTCATCTTAGAGCTTGGCGAACCACCATTCCACATATAACCGTAACCACCCTTAGCGTAACAATTATTACCTATCGCCGCCAAACTGAACGTATAGTTGGTAGATGAGGTATATTGTTGTCCTACGTACCATGAATAATAAATGGTTGATCCCCAGCCACCATGACGCGAAGAAACTGCTTTTGGGGGCACAAGTTTATAATAACCCAACAGCATGCACGAAGTAGAAGGGGCACAAGCTACATAGCCGTAACCCGTACATCCGGCATAAGAAGCAGGTACATCATAAACTTGGTTAATGTAAGGTATATCATCCTTACCGATAGAACCGACTTTGGTCTGTGGTGTCGATTTAGTAGAAGGACGCAAAGTAACGTTATTGTTCTTTAAGTTTTTAGGTACTTTACCAAAGTGTACGTTTTGAGCGGGAAGTGTAAACAACTCTTCCTCGATGCTCGATTTTGTGTCAGAAAGGCTTACTGCCACCAAACGACGGTTGCCGTAAGAATAAGAAACAGCCAATTTACCATTGTCCAAAAGGGCTACTTCTTGTGGGCATTCTTTGGAAGTGGGAATAATAACGCGTCGCATTTTGCCATCGAATGAAGCTTGATGTACCGAAATACCCTTAAAGAAGAATACATCGTCATTTTCATAGTCCGAACGTGAATAAACCAATTCTTTAGAATCGGCCGTCCATGAAGCTTCAAAACCTTTATCCAATTTCAGCACTTTCTTTTGCGCAGGTTCTATCACATAAAGAGTAGCATTGCCTTGTTCAACAACAATCTTTTGACCGTCGGGCGACCATTTCGGATTGTACAAATCGCCAATGTCCGACATTTTTGTCTTTGAACCGGTTGTCAAATCCATCAGTATCGGATGACCATCGGGGTCGCTGAAAGCAATTGATTTGCCGTCGGGCGACAGATTGGCAATGTTGGTGTAATAACCCAAATCATAGCTTTTCTTAACGCCGTTTCGGTTAATTATCAGATTATTGCCAACAGTATAAGCGATTGTTCCGTCATTACTGAATGAAACCTGACCACATTGATTTGAATAATCCTCCAATAACATTACTTCTTCAGTCATCAAATTCAAAATAGCCGGTGCTTGGTTGCCGTTTTCGTCAATGCTTTTGAAACCCAGCAATGTTTTCTCTTTGTTGAGATTCGTGAAACTTCCGCAACCGCGAGTTGCAACCAAAGTTTTGAGGCTTTTGTCTTTTACCAAATAAATTTCGGAATAACGGTTGTTAGTGGCAATAATGCCTTTTGCCGTCTGTTTCGGTAGTGCAATATAACCTTTTTCGGTTATATTGTAACCTACTGAATTTGAGAAATTTGCCTTCATATCAAAGTCTTGCGCAAAGACAGTGAAAAATGGCAACAACAATACCAAAAGAGTTAGTTTTTTCATAATAAATAGAATTTATAAGTTTAGATAATTAGGTTTTAAAAAATATAACAACATATATCCACGCAAAGATACTATTTTTTATTTAAACAAACCAAACAAAATCAACATTTTTTTTTAATTATTTTTTGCATCTAAAAATAGCATAAATTGTTAGTTATAAATTTATTATCAATTTTGATTTCTTTGCAAAAATTAAACAAAAAAGAGTGGACTTTTCCACTCTTTTTTCAAGTTTTTCTAATAAGAATTATTTCAAGATAACCTTTCCGGTGTGCATCATATTGTTACTGTCTTTCACAATAACTAGATAGATGCCTTGCAGACCGGCAACAGAAAGTTCGTTGCTATTCTTCACCGTACGGATTTTTTGTCCTGTCAGCGTATAAAGGTCAATGTTTGCTGCTTCAATGCCATCTACAAACAATGTTTCCGTATGGTTGTAAAGCACCATTTTAGCAGCATCGTTGCGCACCTGATCAATTGCTACAGGAGGACTTGTGGTTTCACCGTTGTACTTAAAGTAAGCACAACCTTGGAACGGAACCAACACCCAAACATTCAGAACTTTATCTTCTACCGATTGGCAAACTGCAGAATTAAATAATGTATTGCGAGTATTACCTAAACCGGCCGAAGGATATATTCCATTCGGTTGTTCGGGAGCTGAAAATCCACCGGTAATATCCACTATAGAAAAACAGCCTTCAGCCAAAGAGGATGCTGTCTTATTCAAATAAGTAACTACCGCTGCATATTTCTTTGTTCCAAAAGTGAAAAAGCGAGCTGAAGTTCCATGTACAGGACCTCCTACTGCTGCAGTCGACAATTCACCTTGATAAACACCTGAAGAATTGAAGAGCGTAGGTTGACGATCTTTACCTGTTACCCACAAAGAACCGTCGCTATTGAACGTAACATCGACAGAACCTTTTTGTGCACCAACAGAATAGGCTGTACCATCTTTTGTCAAATTGATAACAGTCGGAGATGTGGCTATTGTACCATTAGTTACGGTATAGTAGAATACTTTAGTTCCGTCGCTAAATATCACGCGACCATTAGTCATATCGCCACTTACAGACATTATTTCACCACCATGAGTGTTAGCATGTGTAGCATCTTCTAACCATACGGCAGGAGCTGCTGCGTCGCTATCCCATTTGTAAACTTTCAATGCATCGTTAGGTGTTCTCGCACCATTGCTCGCAATGATTTTACCACCCAAAGCTTTAACAGAACCCAATACCGATTCGCCACCTGCGATACCTGTAACGTTCAAGTTGCCAATTTTCGCACCTGTTTTAGCATTTACTATAACAATTTCAGGAGTCGTGTTCCACGCTTTAGCATTTAGTACATACAATTTATTGTTGAGTAATGCCATATCGCGCGACACAACATCGGAAAGGATTAACCAAGGAGCTTGTGCCGTATTATTCTTATTTGTAGAGTAGTTCCAAACCTCCTCCATATCGGTTACATTTTCGTTGAAGTAAGTCTTTTTAGAAGCTTGTCCCGTCAAATTGAGCGTGGCACTCGCACCGGAAGACAGAGCTTTCAACGTAGCTGTGTGCGTACCTTCAGCCGTCGGACTATAAGTAATAGTCACTTGACCACCGGTTTTATCGACAGTTTGAGGCGACACCGAGAATAAATTGGCATTAGTACCGGTCAATTCAAAAGTGATATTAGCCGTCAAGTTAGTAGCCGTAATGGTAACTCCTTGCGATTTCGGTTCGGTAGCCACAGTCGAGAAACTCAAACCCGGGGTACCGAAACTTATCGTCGGATCGGTAGAAGGCGTTACAGGTGTAGGATTTTGTTGTTTTACCGTACCACTCTTGAAACAAGCTATACCTTGTCCTAAGACAGACACCCAAACTTCAAGACCGGTATCTACATTGTTTTCACGCGTAACAGCTACTGCCAAGCTCGATGCACAGTTCGTGTTGCGATAGTCGGTGCCAAGTCCGGCTGCAGGATATTCGCCCAGTTTAGAAGCTTTTGCCCAACCTTCCGTAGCATCAAACAAATTAAAACGACCGCCTTTGTAAGTAGAACCATCAGTTACACTGGTAACAATATTGTAACGTGTAGCTACTCCGTATTGAACACCACCAAACGTAAAGGCTTTGAAAGCATTACCGGCTGTATTACCATTAAGCATAACACCTTCACCTATGTCCATTGCTTCGGGATTGACCGTAGCAGACATAGTGCCATCGGGTTCAAACAATGTCGGCAAATAATTTTGTCCATTGCACCAGAATTTTTCGTTTGTAGAACTAGCGGATTGTACACGAACAGAGTTTCCGAAATACATCTCCTTGTTTTCCAAGTCCACCATATTTATTATTGTAGGTGTTGTGTTGCAAACTCCGTTGGTGATAGTAAATTTCACCACACGGTTTTTTCCTAACGATGTTTTACCACCAAACAAAAGCACTCCGTTAGTTAAATCGCCCTTCAATCCTATGCAGTCGCCAATACGCCCAATGTCAGTTCCGGCATTATTAGTTTGCAGTAACACACGCGGCGGCATATTCTCTTGGTCCCAAACATAAACTTTGAAAGGATCTTCGGCAGGATTACCGGTAACATTGCTAGCTATCACTTTTCCGCTAATAACTTTACAGTCGCATACTTTGAGAGCTCCACCGTTAACACCCGTCATATTCAATTCGCCAAGCGTTTCACCGGTTTGAGCATTTACTTTGGTAATTATTCCGTCTGCGGCATTTACCACATAAAGGGCACCATTAGCATAATCGAAGTTACGGATTTTCAACGGGTCGCTTGCCCATCCTTTCTTCGTATCGCTAGCAGCCGGCAAACCGTTTTTCTGACTGTAGTTCCAAACTTGCTGCAAATTAATAGGTATACCCCTACCTTTACCGGACAAAGATACTGTTACGGTATTAGCACCAGAACTACTCAACGTAATTTCGCCCGTATACGTACGTACTTCGGTAGGTTTAAATTTGATACTGAGAGTTCCTCCCGATGTACCTAATGATGTGGGAGTAACTTCGAATATCGAAGGATTGGAACATGACACTGCGATATTGGATGTCAAATTGCTACCCGAAACGTTCAACGTCTTTATTTGCTCTTGCATAATGACAGCACTAAATCCTTCAACAGAATTGGCTGCGGGCGTAATGGTACGCGGTTGAGGAACACCTGTACCGGTACAAGAGATAGCTACAGACTTAGTTTGTCCACCGGCCGAAGCAGTAACCGTTACCGTGCCCGAATAATTTTGTTGAGCAGAGGGATAGAATCCGATAACAAAAGATTGCCCATTATTGACAGTTCCTTGCGAAATCTTAAAATTAGTAGGATTATTAGTGGAAATAGAAGCCGAAGAGGCTCCGTTAATAGTAACAGAAACACCTCTATCCAATTTTTGACCAACAACAACATTACCAAATGCTATTGACGTAGTAGAAGTAGAAAGCGTTAGTGTAACACCCGCTGCAGGCGGCGTTGCAGGAACTGAACTATTAACACATTTATTTATATGCGTATAGCAACCATAAAGATGTCCCATTACCCAAGCGTTGAAACCGCCGGTGGAACACAAGTAAGTATGTTCGCTCGGATTATCAATAAACAAACCTTCGGTCAAAGTACCAGGAATGGTGGAAGATATGTTAATAACCGTCCAACAAGTCTGTTTCACGCCACGGGCAAATGTACGCCCACCTTTAGTAGGAGCGGTAGCACAACCTAATGCACCATCGCGCATACAAGCCACCATCCGCGAATGCATGGAACTCGCCAACGAATAGCTATTGCCCGTCGATTTGCAATACCATGTTTCCGTTCCGTAAGCGGTTGTGTTAGCGGCATTCAAGTGTACGGACAATGCAATATAAGGGTCATAGCTGGTAAACTTAGAAGCTCTTGCCGATAAGCTGACATCAACATTCGAAGTACGTGTCATCATAGTAGGAGCATTGTCTGATTGCAATTTCGTTCGAAGTGAATTACACATGTTCAAACACAAAGTTGCCTCGTGGGGAGCTCTTGGACCTTGTGCACCGGGGTCTGAGCCACCGTGACCGGCATCAATTCCTATACGATACCCACTTAAATCTCTCGCTGCCAACGGAAACACCATCAGCACACACATTGAAAACAGTAAAAGTGATTTTTTCATTTTTGTCATATATTTAAGGTTATTATTTATTTCAGGTCTGCTGTGTAGATTTGTCCGTCAACTTCAGAAACGAATGCCAATTTTTGCGCTTTTTCGTTCCAAGTCGGATACATTTCAATTCTGTCAGGAGTATCGGTCAGTTTCACGCGAAGGCTACCATCGATGTTCATCAGATAAAGTTCGCCACCTGTGTAGTGGTGACCATCGTCGGTTGTCAATTCAAAAACGATTTGATTGTCGTTAATCCATGTAGCACGAAAACCCATACCAAGGTCACGACGGTTACGACCATTCAAGTCCATAACAATCAAATAGTCACTTTCGTTGAAGACAATTTTTTGACCGTTCGGCGAAAATGCCGGTTCCAAACCGCTTTCATTCAACATGGTTTTTTTGCCATTCTCGTCAATCAGCCACAAATGCATGTTTTCATCACAAAAAGTGCTCAAGTTAGCACGTCTTGTGGTGAGTACCGATTTAGTTTTTGCAACAGAAAGCTTTTCAATTTGAGGTTGTTTTACAATTTGGCCATCGACACTCAACACGCGTTTTTCACCTGCGGTGGTATAACGCCATGAAGCCGGCTGCAAGTAGCGTTGACCTGCAGAAACTTGTTGCGATTTACCTGCCAAGTCGGTTACATGAATGGTGTGCGTGCGTTCGCCATCTTCCCATTTTGTGTGGCGGTAAAGAATTTCTTTGCCGTCAGCCGACCATTGAAAACGGTCGCCAGAGTTAGGTGCATCCGTTACCACTTTACGCGATTTCGTTGCCATATCGATAACTTCGATACCATCAAAACCTTCTTTCGTGAAGGCTAACTTAGAACCATCGGGCGACCATTGTACGTTTACGTAACGCTCGCCGTCGTTGGTAAGGCGTTGTACATTCGACAACTTGCCTGTCATCTGCGCTTGTACCGGAATCGACAAGCAACTTACCAAAGCAACAACTCCGAAGAGTTTAATCAATGTCAGTTTGTTTGTTCTCATAGATAAAAAAATTAAGATAGATAAAAAAATTAAGATTGATATGTGTTAATTAAGCATTAGTTAATTTAATTGTTAAAATTGTTATTATTTTATAAAAAACAATTATTATTCACCACAATAACTCAACAAAGATATAATATTAAATTCAATCTAGCAAACAATATTTTTATTTTAACTATTATTATCTTTATTTTAGACATTATTAACTATTACTGTTTTTTATATCAACTTTGAAATCGAATTCTGTATCTACTATATTTTAGACACAGCGACACACTAAAAGTAAAAAAGAAAAAATCCATTTAAATCATTCAGCGTAAATCATTTACCTCAACGTTGGGATTTGTTTTAACATCGAACACAAATTTGTTGTCGGGCAACGACTTCAAAACAGTGTAAGCGGTGGAGAAAAATTTGATTTTATCGCCGTTTTTTTGAAAAATATCAATAGAACGAGGATATTTGTCTTTTTTAGCGATTTTGATTTTTATCTGGAAATAATCAGCGGCTTTATCCAACGGATAGAGGCAAATGTGCCAAAAAGCTTTGTCGGCAGCCGATTGGTCTTCAAAAGCCAATCGATGCGTGCGGGTACAGTCGGAAATCAGCAACAGCGGATTTATTTCGCGCAACTCTTTGAGAGTCGGTTCGGTAATGGTAACTTCGTTGTTTTCTTTCACAAAAACCCACTGCGTTTTTCCGTTGAAAAAAGTCTCTACATCAGCCATTTTTACCACAAACTTACGACCGCTTATTACAAGCGTTCCTTCTTTAGTGATGTTTTCATCAGCCGAGCGCGGATTGAAATACGATAATTGAAATTTCGTTTGTAGCGGCGATTTTTGGATAAGAGAAACCGACGAAAGCAAAATCTGTTTGGCTTGTTGCTCCTCTTGTGCAAAAGTTGCTGTAGTAAACAACGCTAACAATATAATGAGTAACTTTTTCATGTTGTCTTTTTATAAGCTTAGCAAAAACCGTGCAAAAGTTTACAAATTGTTCAAAATACGTTCCAAATCGTATTCAGTTTGCACTAATACTTGACGGGGTTTACTTCCTTCGTACGGACCGATAATTCCGGCTGCCTCAAGCTGGTCAACAATGCGTCCGGCACGATTGTAGCCAACGGAAAATCTGCGCTGAATATTGGATGCGGAACCTTGTTGAGTGGACACCACCAAACGGGCAGCAGCTTCGAAAAGTTCATCACGATTGTTCAAATCAACAGCACCAATTTCTTGAGCATCAGCCTCTGCAACATCAGGTTCGGGCAATTCGAATGCTGTAGGATAACCGCGCTGATTGGAAATGAATTGAACAACATTTTCCACTTCCGGAGTATCGACAAAAGCACACTGTACGCGCACAAATTCAGCACCTTGCGAAAAGAGCAAATCGCCCTTACCCACCAACTGTTCCGCTCCCGACCCATCGAGAATAATTTTAGAATCGACCATAGCCGAAACTTTAAAAGCAATACGCGCCGGAAAGTTCGCTTTAATAACACCCGTAATAATGTTTACCGAAGGACGCTGAGTGGCAATTACCATGTGAATACCTACGGCACGCGCCAACTGAGCAATACGAGCAATCGGCATTTCCACCTCCTTGCCAACCGTCATTATCAAATCTCCAAACTCATCGATAACAACCACAATGTAAGGCAAAAATTTATGCCCTTTTTCGGGATTTAATCGACGATTGACAAATTTTTCGTTGTACTCTTTAATATTGCGAACATGTGCTATTTTCAGCAAATCGTAGCGATGATCCATTTCTTTGCACAAAGAATTGAGCGTTTGCACTACTTTTTCCGATTCGGTAACTACAGGCTCAACTTCGTCCGGCAATTTTGCCAAAAAATGCTTTTCGATACCGGTATAGATATTGAATTCCACCTTTTTAGGGTCAATCAAAACAAATTTCAGTTGAGACGGATGTTTCTTATATAATAAAGAAGTGATAAGAACATTCAAACCAACGGATTTTCCTTGCCCCGTAGCACCTGCCACCAACAAGTGAGGCATTTTGCATAAATCGAACATAAACACCTCGTTGGTAATGGTGCGCCCCAACGCAATTGGCAAATCGTAGGTAGATTCTTGAAACTTTTTAGAGCCGATAGTGGCGTACATGGAAACGATTTTCGGCGAACTGTTGGGCACTTCAATACCGATAGTTCCTTTGCCCGGAATTGGCGCAATGATACGTATGCCCGTAGCTGCCAAACTCAACATAATATCTGCCTCCAAATTGCGTATTTTACTGATACGCACGCCGTCTTCGGGAACAATTTCGTAAAGCGTAATAGTGGGACCAACAGTTTCAAATATCCTTTTAATGCCTATACCATAATGACGCAACGTGGTAATAATCCGCTTTTGATTAGCATCTTGTTCTTCCTTGTTGACAAATGTCTGCGTCTGCGGATACTCTTTCAGTAAATTTAAAGTAGGATATTTGTAATCGGACAACTCCAAAGTGGGGTCATACAAGCCGAGATTTTCAACGCTATAATCATCTATCACTTCATTTTCAGCTACCGTCGATTCTATTTCAATTTCAATCGAAGCATCGTCATCAACTTGCACTTTTTTTACTGTCGGTGTCGAAAGAGAATCTTCTTCCTCTCCGTCACTCTCCGTTATTATCCAATCGGACGGAATAGTTTCACCGTTTTCCTCCAATTTTTCATCTTCTTCAAAATCTACAGCCGATGATTCTAAATCAATTGTTTCCGTCTGTCCTTTTTTACTAAACAACCGTTTAAAAAACGGCAATGTTGAACTAAAAACAAAAATAGCGAACAGCACTCCCGTGCCAAGCAAAATGAAAAACGTACCGGGAGTTCCTACATAAATTTTCAGCCACGTTACGCACAATTCACCATGCTCGCCACCAATTTTAATAAATGTATTATCGAAAATGGAAGAAAGGAAAAATTCAAAAAAGAGCGAAAACCACACCATAAATAATGATGAGAAGAGAAAAGCTTTCCACAACGCCATCAAGCGAATGCCTATCAAACGCAAAGCCGCTACAAACGGGAACCACAAAAAAGCAAACGCCGCCACACCGAACCAGCGATTTATGATTACTTCAGCTAAATAGGCGCCGTACGACCCCGTCCAATTAGTAATATCTTTCAACTCCTCAATGGAGGAATACTGCCCATTGACGATACTTTGATCGGCTTCGCCCGTAAAAAAGAACGACAACAACGCCATAAAAACGTAAAGTACACCTATCAAAAGCACTATGCCAAAAGCAAATTGTGTGCGTTCGTCGCGAAAAAAAGCTTTTAGTGCAGCAAAAAAGCCGTCGGAGTTATCTTTTTTATTTGTTGTTTTCGCCATAAATTTATAGTTCAATAAATCGTACAAAGATAATTAAAATTCGGAATATATGCGATAGGCAACATTTTGAAAAACGAAAAAAATCACTAAATCGTATGCAAAATTAATTCCTAAACAGCTTAAAGATAACATTTTTTAGTTGGGAAACTAAAAGATGTTTTGAAAAAGAAGAAAAAACATTTACCTTTGCTTGTTATTATCGATTTGGGAAAAGATGACAAAAAAAGAACGTTATTCACTCATTATCAAATGGTTTACGGAAAACATGCCCGTAGCCAAAAGTGAATTGCGGTACAAGACCGCTTACGAATTGTTGGTGGCTGTCATCTTATCGGCACAATGTACCGACAAAAGAGTTAACCAAACAACTCCGGCATTTTTTGCTGCCTATCCCAATGTGGCATCGCTTGCAAAGTCTTCTGTATCAGAAGTTTTTGAATATATTCGCAGCATTTCATATCCAAATTCCAAAGCACGGTATTTGGTAGGTATGGCACAAAAAGTGATGACAGATTACAATGGTGAAATTCCGCAAGACACGAACGAGTTGATGTCGCTACCGGGGGTTGGTCGTAAAACCGCTCACGTCGTTGCTTCGGTAATGTTCAATCAGCCAAAAATGGCAGTGGACACACATGTTTTCCGCGTATCGGAACGCTTGGGATTGACAACCAACTCCAAAAATGCACTTCAAACCGAAAAAGAATTAGTCAAATATATTCCCGAAGAACTTATATCTAAGGCACACCATTGGCTCATTCTTCACGGACGCTACGTTTGCACCGCCCGTCGCCCGAAATGCGCCACTTGTGGTTTGTCGCCTTTTTGTCGTTTTTATTCAAAACTCAAAACCAATCCATTATGAGAGCAATTTTAGTCGGAGTACTGCTTACCATAAATATAACAACCTTTGCAACAACGTCTAATCCGTTGATTATTAGTGGCACTATTAGTAATTCATCGGGCGAAGCAATGCCCGCAGTTATCGTTGAACAATGCGCCACAAACAACTACACATTGAGCGACATAGACGGCTGTTTTGAACTACAACTACTACCGAAAAAACCGCAAAAAATCACTATTAGCTTCATCGGTTACCAAAAACAGACAATTGATTTGAAAAAAAACAGTTCCAACAATTTAGTTGTTATGGTCAATTCAAAATGCGGAAAAGTGATTTTTAATTTTTTTAAGGAACAAATTTAATTTTTTCTTTTTTAAGGAGGGGGGAAAGCGGTATTTTTGCTCCAAGTATTCGCAAAAATGATTTATTGATTTTATAGATGGAAAATAAAGAGAAATACTTTATACTAAATACAAACTTTTACTTTTAAGGATATAAAACTATGACTACTATAAATGAAAACAAATTTTATCAAGCACTTGAAAGTATTTTTACAGGTGCAAATATCGAGGGAGATTCTGGCTATGTTAATCTTCTAAAGATCAAATCAAGCTACTATAAGCTGATTTTGGAAGAATTTAAAAAGTCTGTAAATAATGAGCAAATAATAACTGATTCTTTCAAAGAAGAGTTTTTTGACAAACTCTATAGTTTTTTTGAGAAATACTTTTCAGAAAGCGGAAGTGTGTATTTTGTCAAAACTGCAAATTGGCAAAGAGTGTATGAACAAGTCTATACTGATAATAAAGATGTTGTGTTATTTTGGAAAACTCATATGCTTTACTATGTCAAAAGTGATATTTTGTTTCAGAGTATAGATGTCCATATAACTGATGAAGAAAGCAAACAAGATTATCATTTCTTTTTTGATGTAGGAAATCTCCAAGCAAAGCAAAATAACGAAAAGAAAGCTCTTATTTTTTCGTTTAGAGAGATCAAAGAAGAAAAAGATAGTGTAGATGTAATCAATGGAAAACAAGGTAAAAAGACTTTTGTATTTGATGTGAGTTATAGTGAAAAAGGGACAAAGACCAAAACAGATGATATTATCAAAGCGACAAAAATCCCAGAACATATCATAGAAAAAGCATTTGCGACTTTCAAAAAGCAAAGTGAAGTAGATTTTTTTATCAATAAAAATGCAGAAAAATTTTTGACCGAGCAACTGGATATGTATTTACACCAAATACTACTCAATGAAGAAAATAAGTTTGAACAAAAAAGACTTGATCAGCTGAAAATCATTAAATCGTTTGCTCTCAAGATTATAAAATTCATATCACAATTTGAAGATGAGTTAGTAAGAGTATGGAACAAGCCAAAGTTTGCATTAAACTCAAATTATGTTATTACTATAGATAAACTTTCAGACGAGATAATCACAAAAATAGCAAAACATAAAAACCTACAAGGGCAAATCAAAGAATGGCAAGAACTGGGAATGGTAGATGAAAAGTTTACATTTAATGACTTGGAAAATAATGATTTATTAAAAACTAAAAATGATAAATATACATTTTTACCGATAGATACAAAATACTTCAAAGATATAGAACTAGAGATTTTGAGTTTGTTTGATAATATTGATGAAGCACTTGATGGAAGATTGATACACTCCGAAAACTATCAAGCCCTCAATACTTTACAGGAAAAATATAAAGAAAAAGTACAGTGTATTTATATTGATCCACCGTTTAATACAGGCAGTGATTTTGCATACATAGATAAATTTCAAGACAGCACTTGGCTGAGTTTGATGCATGACAGAATAGAACTTGCGAGAAAGTTTTTGAGAGATGATGGAAGTTTTTATTTGCATTTGGATTATAGGGCTAATCATTTTGGTAGGATTATAATGGATAAAATTTTTACAGAAGAAAGATTTGTAAATGAAATTATCTGGGGGTATATGTGGGGAGGAGTTGGGAAAAAAGAATTTGCAAAAAAACATGATGACATATTTTTATATGCAAACAATCAATATGTTTTCAATTCAGATGAAGCAAGAGAGGCTTATATATCAGCAGATACAAGATGGCATAATAATGATGAAGGAAAACTATTAAGAGATTTATGGGACGACATTCCAATTGTAAATACTATTGCAAAAGAAAAAGTAAAAGAATTTCAAACTCAAAAACCAGAGCAATTATTAGAAAGAGTTATTAAAGTTTCTTCCAACGATAATTCTCTCATTTTAGACTTCTTCACTGGTTCGGCTACTACAATCGCCACGGCTCACAAACTTGGCAGAAAATGGATCGGTGTAGAGATGGGAGAGCATTTTGATACGGTAGATTTGCCCCGTATGAAGACGGTAGTTTTTGGGAAAATATCAGGAATCAGCAAAGAACTCGACAAAAACAATAAACTCAAAAAAGGTGGATTTTTCAAATACTACTCTCTCGAACAATACGAAGACACTCTTCGCAATATGAAATACAAAGAAACTTCACCCAATAGCATTTTTGATCAGAAGAAAGCATTTGAACAATATGTATTTTATGCAGATCAAAAATTTGCTCATGTATTGGAAGTGAAAGAAGATATTCTCGAGATAGATTTTGATAAACTCTATCCAAATATCGACTTTGCAGAGACTCTTTCAAACTTGCTCGGTCTTCCTATCAAAAAAATCACAAAAAATAGT
>Ga0255344_1003980_pt1 | contig 15624 bp, 14 predicted proteins | sample wastewater_treat_5_FD_192414 | JGI IMG/M metagenome (GOLD analysis project Ga0255344, IMG submission 192414) | Wastewater microbial communities from Lulu Island WWTP, Vancouver, Canada - plant18 | ecosystem: Engineered > WWTP > Wastewater > Unclassified | place: Canada: Vancouver, British... | reverse complement strand
ACTCCGAAGCATACTGCGTTTTGCGGCATCACCGGCTATCGCTTGTTTCCTAAAAGCCAATCATTGGAAGCTGATGCAATTGGCAGTAAGGATTACATGGCAATCGTAGTGACAAAAGAAGCTATGGATTATAAAAAACTGAATGATGTGATTAATGCAGGGCAAGGAGATTACAGCGCGAAAGTAAGCAATGCCTTAAAAGGAATGACGCTTTCAAATGTTCGTTATAATTCCGACAAAGGTAGAATTGGGTTTACGGCTGAAAGTGAAAATAAGAATGCAGTAGTAAGTATCATTGCGATTGAAAAGAGATAAAAAAAGGTAGTATATATTACCGGATATTTTACAACAAAGGGAAGCTGTAGCTTCCCTTTTGTTGTATTTTGGTGTGTGTTTATTCCGCTGAATGCGCTGAAACAGATTGTGGAATTTCTTCCGATTCTGCAGGTATAGATTCTACATTTTCCTTAGTTTCTTTTTCTTCTAATTCCATTTGAGATACTGTATTTACTGGCGGTATAGTATTCTCTTCATTTTCTTTCGTAGCTTCTAAGGCGTGTTTTTTTTCTAGCTCCTCTTGTTCTTTTTTCAAGCGTTGTTGCTCGCGCTCTTCATGTTGTTTTTTTTCTTTATCAATTTGAGCTTTGAGTTGTACAATTGTTTGCTGAATGCCGTCTGCCTTTGTTTCCTTTTCTTTGGTACGTTCTAAGATATTTCCAAACCGTTGTTGTAATTCTTCTACCGATAATTTTCCTCGGGTATAATGTTGCATTTTCTCTACTTGCTGTTGGTAGCTTTCATTATCGCGGGCGATAGAATCTTTTAAACCTTTGAGAATTTTATTAAGTTGCAAAATTCTGTCTTGTGTTTTGCTCACTACTTCGGTCATGCGATATTTGCGCAAATCATCGAATACTACATTTATGTGGTTGTAAATATTTCTTTTATGGTTCCAGCGCAGAGAGGCATCTTTCAATTCTGCTTGAATTTTTTTTAATTCATCGAAGATGTACTTCCACTGGTCGTTATAAATTAATTTAGACTGGAGTTCTTCAATTTGTTTTTCGTATTTTTTTATCAGTGCAACGTTTGCCTGGTCTTCATTTTCATTATTAATTCGCTTAATGGCTTTTAATGCTTCAAAGATGGTATTTATTTTATCTTTCAGCACCATAGTTTGCTCCCAAGAGATTTCATTTTTTTTCTGGTAGGAAGCAATTTTTTCCCATTGGGTTTTTGCTCTATCCCATGCGGCTTGCTCGTACTCTGCCAGTACCGCAGTTTTTTCTTCCAATAACTTTACTTCGTCGGTAAGTAATTGATTTATTTTGGAACTCATTAATTTTTTGCCCCATTTGTGCTGAGATTGCAGCACTATATCTACTCGATCTACTTTTACTTCTTCGGGTAATATAGAGTCGCTGTTGGCGTCTATTTCCCAATGTAGAGCATCTTCTGGAAATGAAAATTCTCCCCCATTTTTCCATTCTACAAAAAGGGCATCTTGAATTTCTTTGGTGACTTCTTCTTTAGGCAATGCATAAATATGAATTTTTGCTGCTACTTCGTCTAAGTAAAGGGCGACAAGTGCTTTTCTGTCTGTTCCAATTTCGCCCCATAAAACTAATCGTGTGTTCATCTTTTCGTCAAAAATTGTACGTTGTAAATCGCAGTTGAATGCGATATCATTTAGTAATAAAATAATTTAGTTTAATTAAAAACAGTTTGCAAATTCATGCAAACTGCCCGACAAATTTATAAATTTTGTTTAATATTTCAATGAAGATTGCTTGCTTTTAACAGTCTCTATAATCTGTTGTTGCAGAGAGATTTGTTGTTGTTTTGCAGCTTGATCTGCGTCATTTTTTTTGACTTCGTCCTCGAATTTTTGGATTTGAGCTTTAGCCTTATCAATTCCTTTTAAGTAATCTTTCTTTTTGCTAATTAATTTTTTCAAATCTCCGTTTAATGTTTTGAGTGCTTTTTGCTCTGTTTTTACCTGTTCTCCTGCGGCAGTAGCTGCTTGGTCTTTAGCAAAACTTTTTAATACAGCTTCCATAGCCGAATATTGTGTGCCATAAGCTGCGGAAGATATAAAAGCACCGCCTAAATCAGAGTATATAGTCAGTTTTGAGCCTTTATCAATTGGTGTTACCACGGCGTATAAATCCACCGTGTTGGAGCTTACCGTTGGTATAGTAGCATTATCGATTAGTACTTCTGGGCTGTTTTTTTCTTTTACAATTTTTGCTTTCATACTTTTTGCCCATTTGCTCAGCGCTTTTGTTGCATCTTTAGCAGAAGTACCATTTAATGCAATTTCAATACCATTCTGCTCTCCTTTGCTCATAAACTGGCGTATTTCGTTAGTGGTAAATTGTGTTTGGGCTTTTGCTGTTATTGTAGCTACAGAAAATAATATAGCTGCTAAAATGAATTTGATATTGTATTGCATGATTTTGATTTTTATAGATGGATATTAGGAAATTAGTTTTTTAAATCAATAGATTTAAATATTAATTCAGTGCTGCTTTTTTTGTTTTTACAGTTTCGATGATTTGCTGTTGTAGTGTGATTTGTTGTTGCTTTGCAGTTTGGTCAGCCGCATTTTTTTGTATGTCTGCTTCCCGTTGTTGTATTGTTGATTTTGCTTTGTCTATATCTTTTTGATAATCGTCTTTTTTACCATGTAAATCTTTCAAATCGCCATTTAGTGTTTTCAATATTTTTTCTTCTGCTTTAAGTTGATCTTCAGCAACTACAATAGCTTGGTCTTTAGCTAATTTTTTCAATGCAGCATCCATTGCGGTATATTGTGTGCCGTATGCTGCGGAAGAAATAAACGCACCTCCTAAATCTGTAAAAATGGTCAATTTTGAGCCATTATCTACCGGTGTTATTATTGCATAAATATCTACTACGTTTGCACTTACAGTTGGTATTTGAGCGTTATCTATAAATATTTCTGGATTCTTTTTGTCGCGCACAACCTTTGCTTTCATTTTTTTACCCCATTTTTCTACTGCCTCTGCAGCATCTTTTGGTGTTGTTCCGTTTAAGGTTATTTCAATGCCATTTTGTTCCCCTTTACTCATAAATTGACGTACTTCGTTGGTATTAAATTGTGTTTGAGCTTTAGCGATAGTAGCAGAGAAAAACAAAGCTGCTGCAACTAATGACATGGTTAAGAATTTCTTCATGATTTGATTTTTTGATTTGATTTTTTGATAATTTAATTTCGCTATCATTTGTAGTAACATTATAAAAAACGATTTTGTTCCGAATTAATTATTATTTAATTATCCCGACGACTTTGTCTTTATTATACTGCAAAATAAATGCCACAAAATATCCTTGTGAGCGCACCATATCTAAAGCATGTTTGGCTTTTTCGAGTGAGTCAAAATCGCCTAATCTGTAGATGTAGCGATTATAGGCTTGTACTACCTCCACTTTTCCTAATTTTTCAAATTCTGGGAATTTTATATTCGCCACGTCATAGCTTGTTAATTGTACTTTATAATATACATCAGGCATTGCTGGTGCTGGCCGGGCGGTTGTATCCGGCGCAATGGAGTTTACAAAAACAGGATTTGAAGGTGTATTTATTTTTATTTCGCTTGTTTTTTCTATGGCTATTGTTGCCTTTGCAGCTGCTTTAGCCGTATCTTTTGGAGGAGTTGCTACTGCTATTGCAGGAGGAGAAATAACTGTTGGAATAGATACTTTATGCATTAAAGTATCTTTACTAATCGGTGGTTGTGTTTTCTGTATTTTCTCTTTTATATTTTCCGATTTGAACACTTTTACTTTTTTTGATTTGCTAGTTGGCGTCATGTCGGCAGCCAAAAGAATGGTAGTATCTTCAGTTATTTTTGTTGTAGTTACCGAATCAACCATCAAAGGTGTTTCTGGAATTGCTGCCTGTATGGCTGTAGTAGGCAGCTGATTTTTTTGTGTGTTTTGTATCTCCTCTCCATTATTTACTACTAAGATTTCTTTTTGTTTTTCAGGAGCAATAATTGTTGGTTTTTTTATCTCAGAAACAACCTTAGGTTCTTCGGATATTGGTTTATGTTTTGCTGTTACAATAGGTTTTATTTTATGTTCACTAGTAATATTATTAACCAAAGAATCCACTTTTGTTTTTGTAATTGGAGATGCGACTACTGCCGGTATATTAGGCGAAGTCAGTAATATAATTTTTCGACCAGCTGGCAAATTGTCGGCATTGTATGTTCTGTTTTCACCAAATTTTAGCTTGTTTCCGGTTAGTATATAATCTCGGATTTTTACAGTGTTTTTTTCCATGCCGTAGGTTGTTAATTCATCTACGATTTTATTTTCTTGATTTTCAAAAATGACTTTATAATTATTGTTTAAGAATAATTTTATTTCAAACTTTCCGGTGCTGTCAATATCTAACTGCCTTACTTTTTGAGTGGTATAGTTTACCATCCTCATTTTTACTTTGGTGGCTACTTTATTAGTGCTTGCGTCTGTAATTTTTCCGGTGAAGATGATAAAATTATCCAAAGAAATATCACTGGTTGCGCCTTTTGCAATACTATATAATTCATCGGGTCTTAGTAGTGTTTGTAATCCTATAGAATCTCCACTTTCTTTCCCAAAGGAAGAAATTTTTTGTACAATTGGACGATAATTATCTTTCGTAATTTTTAGGGTATATTTTTTATTTTTATTGATAGAAAATGTGGCATTTCCATGTTCATCCGTTACGCCTTCTAAAATTTTTTCTGCGCCATCAAATAGTTGAATCAGTGCATATCCTATTGGTTTTTCGGAGAATGTATCTTTGGTATTTACATTCATTTTTAAGTTAAATGGAGTAAATCGATATACATCGTAGCCACCTTTTCCACCTATTCTTTCTGAGCAGAAATAGCCGGTTTTTACGTCATTATCATAAACAATGCTTATGTCGTTTCCAGCAGCATTGATAGGTGCCGGCATTATTTCAACACCCTGCCAAACGTTATCTAAAGTAAGCACCGAATACAAATCAAATCCACCAAACCCTCCATCTCTATCTGATGCAAAATAGATCTTATTATCGGTTTTACTTTGGCTTATATATGGGTTTATTTCATTGGCAGCGGTGTTTAATAAATTACCCAAATTTTTGGGCGCACTCCATTGGTTATTTACTAAAGTGGTTTCCCAAATATCAAATCCACCCAATCCGCCAGGCATATTAGAAGAGAAATAGATTTTTGTGCCGTCTGCATTAAATGCTGGTGCTTTTTGCGAATATCCGTCTTTATTTATGTCTATAGGTTTTACATTAAAAAACCTGCCGCCTAAATTATCGGCGATATATAATTTCTCGTTTTTTGGCTTTCCTTTTTTAGCACTATTTTTTTCTTCTGATGCAGCAAACACTACTTTGTTGCCATCTTTGGTATAAGACAATCCGGAAATTACCAACTTTGGAATATTGTTGTAATATGCTTTTACTGGAGGCGCAAATCCATCAAATAGTCGAACCGTTTGGCTAATTGTATTTTCTGTTTTTTCTTCTGCTTTAGGTAGTGTAATATATACTGCGTTGTTTCTCAATAAAGCCACATAGTCCTCATCATTTACCGTGTTGTAAGGATAGTTTTCTAATTTATAAGTGTATGCAAGTGCGGAAGAGCGTATCACCTTTTCGCATTGATTGGCTAAGTCCATTACTTTATCTACATCTCCAGTTAATGCAGCATACATTAAATATCCATCTAAAGCTTTTTGGTATTCGCCCATCTGCCGGTTGGCATTAGCATAATTAAATAAGTTCACTTTTGAAGTATTGATAAGTTGACTTTCTTTATCGTACCACTGTACAGCGGCGGCGTAGTCTTTTTTCTTCACATATAAATCTGCTATACGGAAAGCATCTTGCGGATTTCGCTGCGCACTATTGTAGTTTGTTTTGTAGTAATCAATTACTTTATCTATTCCACCTTTTGCAATCAACTTACTAATGTACACGGCATCCCATTTTTTAGCAAAAGTTATACTTGTTAAAAAGATGCTGCAAACTAAAAAGATTCTTTTCATATACTCAATTATTAATGGGCTTCTAACCAATTACTTCCAAATCCTGTTGAAACTTCAACCGGCACCTGCAAAGGTAAGGCATTTTGCATTTCGTGAACTACTATTGATTTAATTTCTTCTTTCTCGGGTATAAATACATCAAATAATAATTCATCGTGCACTTGTAAAATCATTTTTGATTGAAATTTATGTTGCTGTAGTTGATGGTGAATGTTTATCATAGCTACTTTTATCATATCGGCGGCGCTGCCTTGTATAGGGGCGTTAATGGCATTTCGTTCTGCAAATCCGCGAACGGTCCAGTTGCTGGCATTGATGTCCCTTAGGTATCTTCTTCTGCCCAGCAGGGTTTCTACATATCCTTTTTCCCGTGCCGATTGAATGGTGTCGTCCATATATTTTTTTATGCCTTTATATTTATCAAAATACTGTTCTATAAGTGCAGCTGCCTCACTCCGTGGAATACCCAAACGCTGCGCCAAACCGAAAGCAGAAATACCGTAGATGATTCCAAAGTTCACCATCTTAGCATGTCGTCTCATGTCTGAGCTTACTTCTTGTAATGGCACGTCATATACGTTTGCGGCAGTAGCTGCGTGTATATCCAATCCATGCTTAAACGCATCAATCATATTTTCATCTTGGCTGATGGAGGCAACAATGCGCAATTCTATTTGTGAATAGTCCGCTGATAAGATAGTATGTTGCGCATCTTTGGGGATGAATGCTTGTCGAATTTTTTTTCCGCGTTCTGTTCGTATCGGAATATTTTGCAAGTTTGGATTTACGGAGCTCAAACGTCCGGTGGCAGCAATTGCCTGATTGAAAGTAGTATGCAGTCGCTGGGTTTTCGGATTTATCAAATTAGGCAATGCATCTACATAAGTACTTTTTAGCTTAGCAAACTCACGATAGTCGAGTAGTTTTTCTACGATAGGATTTTCTGCTGCTATCTTCTGCAACGTTTCTTCATCAGTAGAATATTGTCCTGTTTTTGTTTTTTTTCCGGGATATGGTATTCCCATTTTTTCGAATAAAATATCGCCTAATTGTTTAGGAGAATCAATATTAAATTGAGCGCCGCAGGTATTTAGAATTTCATCTTTCAGTACAATTATTTCATCGGCTATTTCATTAGAATAATTTTTAAGAAAATCGGTATCAATTTTCACCCCTTCATATTCCATATCTGTCAATACGGGAATTAATGGCGTTTCTACATCATAAAATAATTTATGTAAATGGGTGTTTTCAATTTCTTTATTAAATTTTTGATATAGTTGCAAGGTGACATCAGCATCTTCTGCGGCGTATTCTTTTATCTGCTCCAAAGGAACATCACGCATATTCTTTTGGCTCGGTCCTTTTTTTCCTATCAATTCTGTAATAGAGACAGGAGTATAGCCTAAATAATTTTCGGCTAATGCATTCATGTTGTGTCTGGAGTCGGCATCCATCAAATAGTGGGCAAGCATCGTATCAAATAAAGTCCCTTGTACTTCTATGCCATACCACTTTAGCACTAGCTGATCGTACTTTATATTCTGTCCTATTTTAATTATTTTTTTATTTTCAAAAAACGGCTTGAAGCATTGAACCAATTGATGTGCTTCTATTGCATCAGAAGGAACGGGAACATAATATGCCTCGTGTGGTAGTACAGAAAAGGACATTCCAACTAAAGCACAATTATTTGCATCTAAAGAGGTGGTTTCTGTGTCAAAACAAACCTTATCAGCTGCAAGTATTTTTTTCAATAATTTTTCTATTTGTTCTTCTGTTTCAATTAAATGATACTGATGTTCTGTGTTGTAAATATCTTTTCCAAAAGAGATTTCTTTAGCATCTGTTGCAATAGATGCTGATTCTTCTAGTTCACCAAATAGAGATGCTTGTCCTGTTGGTTTTGCAGCGGATGTTTTTTTGGGAGTTGCGGTGTTTACAGAATAATCTTCCCCTAATATTCGTTTACCCAAAGTTCGAAACTCTAAATCAGAAAAAATTTCTGTTAGTTTCTGAGTATCGAATGCTTGCAATGCAAATTTATCTGCCTGCCATTCAATTGGAGCATCTATAATTATAGTAGCTAATTTTTTAGAGATAAAAGCCATTTCTTTATTCTCCAATAATTTCTCTTTCATTGCCCCTTTCACTTGGTCTATATTGTTATAAATATTTTCAACAGAGCCAAATTGTCGGATTAGCATTTTTGCTCCTTTTTCGCCGATGCCTTTTACGCCTGGAATATTATCTACGGCATCTCCCCATAGCCCAAGTATATCTATAATTTGTTTTGGATTTTGGATTTCCCATTTTTTATTTAATTCTTCTACACCTAATATTTCTGCGGGTTTTCCCATAAATGGTGGCTTGTGGATATAGATATTTTTATCTACCACTTGTCCTAAATCTTTATCGGGCGAAACAATATAACATTCAAAATTTTCGTGGGCTGCTTTTACTGCTAATGTTCCTATCAAATCATCTGCTTCATAGCCGTTAATTTCTACTACCGGCATATTCATTGCTTTTATTATTTCTTTGATATAAGGAATAGCGGCTACAATGTCATCAGGTGTTTCTTGTCGGTTGGCCTTATAAAAATCGTGTTCTGCTTGTCGGTCTGTTTGTGCTGCCGCGTCAAATACTACGGCAAAATGCGTTGGATTATATTTTGTTTTTATTTCCCATAGTGTATTTAAAAACCCTGAGATTGCCGATACATTAAACCCTTTGGAATTTATTAATGGATTTTTTTGCATGGCAAAATAAGCGCGAAAAATAAGCGCGAAAGAATCAAAAAGATATAGCTTTTTCATACGTATATTACTTGTTCCGTAATTTAATTTGATAGAATTTATTTTTCAGTTTTCTGTACGTTCAATGCTTGCCAATATTCTGCAGCTCTTCGGGTATGAGGAATACAGATACTCCCACCTACTAAATTAGCAATTGCAAATACTTCATACACTTGTTCCGTATTAATTCCTGCTTCGAATGCTTTTCCTAAATGATATTTTATGCAATCATCGCAGCGCAACACCATGGAGGCAACTAAGCCCAGCATTTCCTTTGTTTTTGCATCAATTGCACCATCCGCATAAGCGTGCATATCTAAATTGAAAAACCTGTTTAAGGTGAGATTTTTCTGTTCTAAAATTACTTCATTCATTTTAGAGCGATATTCGTTGAATTCCTCTATTGGATTTGCCATAAAATAAAAAAACTATTATTTGTCAAAATTACGACAAATAATAGTTTTGTGCTTACTTTAGAAAAAAGTGGTTAGATTATTTTTTCTTTTTTGCTGCTTTTTTAGAAGGAGCAGCATCGCCAAACAAATCGATACCTCTATGCATAGCATCTAAGCGATCGTAATTTAGAGAGTAATAAATTTTCTTTCCATCTCTTCTTGTACGAACTACATCTACGCCTCTTAGTATTTTCAAATGTTGGGAGGTAATAGATTGCTCAATTTTAAGTGTGTTGTAAATTACATTTACATTCACTTCTTTTTTTTCGTGAATCAATTTAATGATTCTTAATCTTAGGTGATGAGCTACTGCCTTTAAGAGTTCCGCAGCTTTCTCAATCTTCTCGGTGTTAAATTCAAAACTTTCCATAATGTTTTTTTACAATTTAGTTCACCTCAAATATATAGTAAAATTTATTTATGTGTATCATTTATTATGAAAAAAAAAGGGAGATGGCTAGTTTTTAAATAAAATATATCCCTATTTAAGAAAAATTAACATTTAAAATATTGAGTATAATCCCTTTATAAACTGTTAGTCGTTGCTATCAACTTCGGTGTATTTGATGTAAACAAAGTAACTGTCAGAATAAAATATGAATTATAAGTTTTGAATTATAATTTGGGAAAATTATCTGATTTTAAAACCATAATACTATTTTTACTGTTTAGAAAATTGTTTCCTCCTTTATTATTTTTTGTATGTAATATTTATAAAATGAAAAAAATCACACTAATTCTATTAATTTCTTTTATTCCATTTACAATTTTTGCAGCGGGAAATGATGCTGTGAAAAAGAAAACTACTCCCGCAAAGACGCTTACAAATACAAATGCCCCCACAAAACCTACAATTAATAATTCAATTAAACCAATACACAAAAAAATGGACACCTTAAAGTATGTACTTATCACTACGGATTATGGAGATATCAAAATCCGATTATATGATGAAACCCCGCAACACCGCGATAATTTTATCAAATTAGCAAAAGAAGGTTTTTTTGATTCTACCTTATTCCATCGTATCATTCCAGAATTTATGATTCAAGGCGGCGACCCAAATTCTAAAAATGCACAACCAGGGCAACCTTTGGGAATGGGAGATGTAGGCTATCGTATTCCAGCAGAGTTCAACAAAAATTTGATACATAAAAGAGGTGCTTTAGCTGCTGCACGAGATAACAATCCACAAAAGGCTAGCTCGGGCTGTCAGTTCTATATTGTACAAGGAAAAAAATATACCGCACAAGAACTAACAATACTTGCCCAACGCACCAATAACAGTTGGACGGAAGAGCAACTGAAAATATATGAAACAGAAGGTGGTGCCCCATTCTTAGACATGAACTATACCGTCTTTGGAGAGGTAATAAGTGGATGGGAGGTAATTGATAAAATTGCTGCTCAGGCACGTGATAATGGCGACCGTCCGTTTAAAGATATACGTATGCATATAAAATTTGTGGAATAAAGAAGATAGCGTCCTATAAATACTGAAAATAACGCCGTTTCGACACTAAAATTACTAACCAAATAAAACAATAGACATGAAAAGATATTCAAAAAAAATCGGCATTCTACTATTATTGGCATTTTCGGTTGTTTTTATGAGTTTCCGAGCAGGAACAGAACAAAAAGAAGAACAAGAGAAATTTACCAATCTCAAGGTATTGTCTAAAAAAATAAGCCATGATGATTTGATTGCAGTAATGAAAAATTATTGCGCAGCCCTTAATGTAAAATGCAGCTATTGCCATGTAAAAAAAGGAGAAGAGTTTGATTTTGCATCAGATGAATTAAAAGAAAAAGAAATTACCCGTAAGATGCAGAAAATGGCGAATGGAATCAATAAAAAATATTTTGGAAAAAACTCCGGCACCGTGGGCTGTATGACTTGCCACCACGGAAAAAAGAATCCAAACGATATTTAACGACAAATATATTTTGATAAAAATCCACAGGCGAAATGCTTTGCATTTCGCCTGTATTTTATTGTACAAAATTAAACTACAATTTATCATTCTAAAAGCTGTAATTTTATGCCATGATTATTCGTTCAAAAGCACCATTGCGCATCGGACTTGCAGGTGGTGGCACCGACGTTTCTCCGTATTCTGATATTTATGGTGGAGCTATTTTAAATGCTACCTTAAGCCTCTATGCGTATGCCTCTATCAAGCCTCGCAAAGATGGAAAAATAATTATCAATGCCATTGATAGAAATGAAATCATTGAGCTAAAAAGCGAAGAACAACTGCCTATAAACGGCAATTTAGATTTAGCAAAAGGTGTATATAATCGAATTACAAAAGACTTTACCCACCAACCTTTATCCTTTGAAATCAACACGTATGTAGATGCGCCTCCGGGTTCGGGCCTCGGCTCTTCTTCTACTTTGGTGGTGGCAATACTAGGCGCATTTGTAGAATGGCTGAAGCTGCCTTTAGGAGAATATGATATTGCACAATTAGCCTACTCCATTGAACGTGAAGACTTACAAATGGCGGGCGGAAAACAAGACCAGTACGCAGCTACATTCGGCGGCGTAAACTATATGGAATTTTATGCTAATGACAAAGTAATTGTAAATCCATTGCGTATTAAATCAAAATTCTTGCATGAATTGGAGCATAATTTGGTGTTATTTTATACGCAAACCTCACGGCTGTCTTCCAAAATCATTCAAGAGCAAACCGATAATGTGCATGCTAAAAAAACTTCTTCTATCGAAGCCATGCACCACCTGAAAGAACAAAGCGTATTCATGAAAGAGGCTATATTAAAAGGTAACATTGACGACATAGGGAAAATATTACACGATGGCTGGATGCACAAAAAACAAATGGCGGACGGCATTTCCAACGCTTCTATCGATGCTATTTATGAAACTGCACTGAAAAATGGTGCTACAGGCGGAAAAATATCTGGTGCCGGTGGTGGTGGTTTTATGATTTTTTATGCGCCCTACATTCACAAATATAAATTGATAAAAAAACTTGGTGAACTTGGCGGAACGGTGATGAACTATACACTAACAACAGAGGGATTAACCACTTGGACGGTTTAATATTTTAATTTTTATATGGCTATTTCATTCCATTTTCAAGAAGTACAGAAGCCTGCATTTTTCAAGGCTTTGACCCTACGCACTTGGCTTAAAAGCATTGCAAAAAAGGAAGGGTTTTTGCTGCAAGATGTAAACTATATTTTTGTAGAGGAGGAAGCTTTGTTGGAAATAAATATCAAATATCTACAGCACGATACCTATACCGATATCATTACATTTGATAATTCTGATACCAAAGGAAAAATTGAAAGTGATATTTACATCTCGATAGAACGAGTAGAAGCAAATGCTCAAAAATATAATATCACTTTTGAAAATGAGCTATTGCGTGTGCTAGCACATGGATTATTGCATTTATGTGGCTATAAAGACAAATCGAAAAAAGAAGCGGCAGAAATGCGGCAGAAAGAAGAAGAATGCCTAAAGTTATGGGCAAATAGATAATTTATTTTTCTCTGCTAAAAGATGTTTTTTCTATCTCATCACTACTGATATATCCACCAGTAGATTCGTCTCTAACTACTGTATCTCGTTGCCATTCTTCTACGCTTAATTTTTCATTTTCTTTCAAGATAGAAATATTCAATTGCTGAATATATTGTTGCAAATAAGCCTCTACTTCTGCAACTTTATCATCGGGTACTGAAATTGTTATCCTCTTCATGCTGCAAATTAACTATAAAATTTCTTATTTAGTTCCGAAAAAAGCGAGGCTGCCCTTTCGGGCAGCCTCACACGCTAAATAATAGATACCTATGCTATTTTTATTGAATTTTTACATTTTTCACATACGCCGCTAGTTTCATAAAAACATAGTTTTTAGAATTTAAAGTGACCATTTTATATCTCCAAGGTATAATTTCTAAATATGCAATACCATTTGAACCCGTAGTGGTCAATGGTGCTAAATCTGCCGAACTGATGGTGATATTTGTTGCTGTAGGTCCATATCTTTTTATTACTGAGCCAGAAGCTGTAGTGCTACCGCTGATGATTGCTACAAAAACAGAATCCGCATTAGAAGAGGTAATATTTAAAGATAGATTACTAGATTTATTAATCGTTTCAGGCAAAGAAGACAGCCCGCTATATGATGGAAATGCATCTGTATGGTTGTAAGTAAATGCAGTTACCGCCGATGCGCCTCCTACATTCCAACTGCTGCCGGAAGAGAAATTCATATCCAACCCTGAAGTATAATTACCCGCATCAAAACTGTTTCTAAAGTAAGCATTATTCGATGCCTTAGTTAATGAAAATGAATTAACACTCACCGCACCTGCATCTACTACACTGGTGCCTCCATTATAAAAAAGTGCTGTTGCCGTTTCCAATTGTAAATCAATCGGTGGTACAGCAACCGGTAATTTTATAGGGGAGAATTTAGTTACATCGAACGAGAAGAAAGTACGTACACTTACTAATGAACCATCATATACTCCTGGTACAGTAATAGTAGGCGTTGGTGGTACGGGATTACTTTTGTTTACATTCGTTAGTTTCTTACAACTGCTGAATAATCCCAACATAATAATCATGGTGCTTAAATAGAGACTTGTCTTTTTCATGTTTTTATTTTTTTATAAAATTACATAGATATATTGATTAGAAAATACGTGTTTTGGGGTATTTTATCAAGTTATTTTTACGGAATTGATATTTTACGTTAAAACAATACATTTCTAAAGCATTAGGCACTATGCCTATATCCACTATTATCTTATATTACCTGCAAAAACCGTATCTTTGCTACAATTATGAGCAAGCAACAAAAAATAGAATTAATGGCACCTGCCGGCAGCTACGAAGCACTAATGGCAGCCATACATGCAGGTTGCGATTCTGTATATTTTGGAGTAGAACAATTTAACATGCGTGCCCGTGCCACCATGAATTTCACTTTAGAGGATTTAGCAAAAGTTGGGGGTATTTGCATAGAAAATAACGTACGCAGTTATCTTACTTTAAATACTATTGTGTATGACCATGACCTAACGGCAATTAAAACAGTTTTGGACAAAGCAAAAGCCGGTGGAATAACAGCGGTAATTGCCAGCGACCAAGCCGTAATTGCTTATGCACGTTCTATTCAGATGGAAGTACACATTTCTACGCAAGTGAATATTACCAATATCGAAACGGTGAAATTTTATGCCTTATTTGCCGATACGATGGTTTTATCCAGAGAATTGAGCCTAATACAAGTAAAGAAAATTTGCGACCAAATAGAGAAAGAGAATGTATGCGGCCCATCGGGCAGATTAATAGAAATAGAAATATTTGTTCATGGTGCATTGTGTATGGCGGTGTCTGGAAAATGTTATTTGAGTTTGCATACTACCAATGCTTCTGCCAACCGAGGTGCTTGTGTGCAAAACTGCCGCAGAAGCTATAAAGTAATTGACCAAGAAGAAGGGCATGAATTTGCTATCGAGAATGAATATATTATGTCGGCACAAGATTTATGTACGATAGACTTCATAGACCAAGTGATAGATAGCGGCGTAAAGGTGATGAAGATTGAAGGGCGCGGCAAAGGGGCAGATTATGTGAAAACAACGGTGGAATGTTATCGCGAAGCGATAGATGCTTATTACGAAAATACATATACCAAAGAGAAAGTAGCCGAGTGGATGGAACGACTAGAGCGAGTATTTAACCGTGGATTTTGGAGTGGCTATTATTTAGGGCAAGAGTTGGGACAATGGAATGATAGCCCTGGTTCTAAGGCGACTACCCGCAAGATATATTTAGGTAAAGGCACTAATTATTTTGACAAGATAAAAGTGGCAGAATTTAAATTAGAATCTTTTGATTTAAACGTTGGCGATACCGTTTTAATTACCGGCCCAACTACTGGCGCAATAGAAACCGTAGTGGAAGAATTGCATACCTCTAATGGCGCAGTGGAGACTGCCAAAAAAGGGGAGAATTGTGCCTTTAAATTAGATACACCGATACGTACCAGCGATAAATTGTATAAAATTGTTAATGCTACCGAAGCTGCCCATTGATTACCATTATTCAACAACGAGCAAAATGTATTGGGTGCAATTACTGCGTAGAATTGGCTCCGCAGCGCTGGCGCATGAGCCGCAAAGACGGTAAGAGTGTGCTATTGGAAGCAAAGGACAAAAAGGGATTTTGGAGCGTAAAAGTTCGGGAAGACGAATTGGAAAGCAACCAACTGGCAGCCAAAGCCTGCCCGGTAAACATCATACAGGTTATAGAAAACTAA
>Ga0255344_1003975_pt1 | contig 15642 bp, 13 predicted proteins | sample wastewater_treat_5_FD_192414 | JGI IMG/M metagenome (GOLD analysis project Ga0255344, IMG submission 192414) | Wastewater microbial communities from Lulu Island WWTP, Vancouver, Canada - plant18 | ecosystem: Engineered > WWTP > Wastewater > Unclassified | place: Canada: Vancouver, British... | reverse complement strand
TACATTAGGTTGGAACAACGTAGGTTGGAACTTGGTGGGTAACCCTTACATATCCTACTTTACGAGTGCCTCTTCAGGCAACGACGGTGTGAACAACGGTACGATAGAATTGTCTGGTGAGTATCAGAAAGTTGGTCAAGGAAACACTACGTGGGAACTTATCAATACTGACAAAATCTATGTTACTGTTCCGAGTGGTAATGCTTATGCTCAGTTTGTGGCTTCGCAACGTCAACTCAGTCCGTTCATTTCGTTCTTTGTGCAAGCGCAGGCTACCGGAACATTGACATTCTCTACAGATAGTCGAAACCAAGCACCCATGATGGTTAGCGGTGTGAAATCAGAGGCGGCTAATCCTCACAATATTGTGGCGTTAGATTTGAATGTGAATGGTAATATTGATCGTACAACGTTCATAATCAACGATGCTTACACTAAGGACTATGAAGTTGGTTACGACCTTTTGAAATGGAAAGGTTCGTGGGCAAAAATACCGTACGTTTATTCGTTCGATAATGAAAATAATCCGTTGGCGTTCAATGCTTTGAGTTACGATTCGGCACGCGAAATAATGCCTATAGGCTTCTATATGCCTACGAATTATGCGCCTTACACCTTTAGCATTAACCAGGCGGAGAGCGATTTGAACAATTTGGAACATGTTTATCTGTTGTATAAAGGTTCTGTTGTTGCAGACCTGTTGGTGTCTGACTACACCAATACCAATATCAAACGCATGGCTGAGAACAAGGATTTTGCCATCACTATACAACGTGCGGGTAATATTTCTACGCCGATAATCGAAACGCCAACCGAAGGTCTTGTGCCTTATGCTTGGACATCGGGACACGATTTGAAATTAGCGCAGTTGCCGGCTGAAGGTAACGTGATTGTCCGTGATGCTGTTGGGCGCATTATTGCTTCTGCTGTGCTTACGGGCGATGATACGCAAATGTTCACTCTGCCTTGCGATGGCGTTTATATCGTTTCAGTGATTAACAAACAGAATAATTACACAATAAAAGTTGTTATGCAATAAAAAAGAATATCACTTCGGAAAGGGGCAATCGTCCCTTCCCGAGGCGATGTTTAAATAAAAATTCAAATTATGAACAAATTGTTGGCAAAGAAATTTTTTATCGCTTGCGTTCTTATTTTGATGGGTACATTAGCGTTTATCGGCTTTAACGGTTTAAAGGAAAAATCCTCTTCCGGACCCTCAATCAATTTTGTGCAATCTACTACTAATAAAAAACAGCCGTATGTACGATACACTCAAACCCGTAGTAAATCAAATTCGTACTTGGGGTTGTATTTTCATAATCATACAATAGGGCAGCAGATGGCAGTGTATGACAACTATGAGGCTGAACCATTAGCATCGGTTTTGAAGTCGAGAACAGCCTACCAACCGATTTCCGAAGAATCGTCTGCTTCAACGACAGGAGGAAAACTCCAGGGTAAAGCATTTAATGTTAGTTCACGCGTGCCAACATCTTCAGGTGTCATTGCTTTTGTCAATAGCACTGCCGTTTCAACGCCTTCGGTGCAAAATTCTGACCAGACCGATAAGTCTTCATCACAATTGGCAGAACCGTTTTCCGACGGTGGCGGTAGGCCTTATTTTAATTTGCCGGAAGATCCCGGTGAGCCTTTTCCTGACGATCCTGTACCAGTAGGAAGTGGCGTAACTTTCTTGTGTTGTTGCGCTTTGGCTTATATTAGAGTGAAATTTAAAAACCAAAAGTTCTAAAAATGCGAAACTTATCTTTTGTTGTGGTGGCGTGCCTTTTGGTTGTGAATGCTTTTGCCGAAATAACAGTAACTAAACTGTGGGAACGCAGCGTTGCCGAAGGAAATGTAGCTGCTAACCTACAAGTGGGCATCTCAACATCACAGTGTGCCATTGCCGTTTCGAACGACACTATTTTCTTGGCAGGCAACAATCCGGCAATGATTTACTGCTATAGTGTAGCCAACGGCGACTATCTGACAGCTTTCACGGCTGCTGCGGGCAATAATTTTGTACAAGCTGATGCGGCAGGACATATTGTTACGTTTGGTCCTGAGGGCGCATCTTATTTAAATATGTGGCAACGCGGCACGGCACTCGATAGTGTTGTACAGTTTGGTGCAACTTACAAGGAGGCACTTCCGGCTGTTTATGGCGATTTGGCGACGACTGGTTATGTTTTCACGTTTGTTTCTACTCAAAAGCAAATTCGTCGCTATACGGTAAATAATTTCAAAATTACGGCTTGTACCACAATTTCCATTACCGACCTTGCTGCTACCTATGTTTCCGGTCGTACCACATGCGTAATGCCGATTAACAAGGATGAAGTAGTTATTAATATTGACAAGGGTTATTCTACGTTGGTGGATATGAGGCACGGTGATTATACTACAGCGCAACTTAATCGTTTTATTACTAAAAATGTGCCGGTTGCCGATGCTGTTTTCCCTACGCAATGCGGTGGCACAGTCTTTATGTACAAAAACCGTACTTATTTGGTACAAGGTTGGGGATTATCTGTAAATACTGATGTCTATGGCGGTTCGTTCAAAATCTATGATATTACCGATTTAAACAATGTAACGGTGGTTTTCCAACGCGATGATGTGTTGGGGGGTAACAATGCTGCTACTTATGAAATTTTGCACTTTCAAGCGGTAGAAAAACCCGATGGTGTTTATATTTACGAATATGCACTACTCAATGGCATGGCTGCTTATAAATTGAGCGACACGTCAACAGCAGTAGATGATGCCATTGTCGGTGCAAAAAATGTTTTTTGTGCCGATGGTCGATTGCATATCACGGCTACTGAAGCGGGCAATGTAGAAGTATTTTCGCTTATGGGGCAAAAATTGCTGTCAGAGCCGGTGGCGGTTGGTAACAACGAACTGATGTTGGCTAATGGAAGCCCGCAAGTACTGTTGGTGCGTATTAACGAAAAATTGTATAAAGTGGCACAGTAACAGTAACTTAATAGTTATGTTTATTACAAAAAGTCGTCAATTCTGACGACTTTTATTTTTTACAAAATTTCTCCAATGATGTAATTGCTACCGCCAATGAAGATAAAGTCGTCCGGCGTGGCGGCGGCTTTAGCAGCATTTAATGCTTCGTGTACCGAGGCATAGGCATTTCCTTTCAGACCGTACATTAAAGCTTTATTTTGAAGCGTTTTGGCATTTAACGATCTGGGAATATTAGCGTTGGTAAAGTAATAAGTGGCAGTTTTCGGCATCAAAGCCAAGACGTGGTCGATTTTTTTGTCGTTCATCATGCCAAATACAATATGCAGACGGTTGTAACGTTGGCGTTGCAACTGTTCGCAGACCCAACGGATGCCGCTTTCGTTGTGCCCCGTGTCGCAAATAATGGTTGGATGTTCGCCCAACGTTTGCCAACGACCTTGCAGTTGTGTCAGTTTTACCACGTTTGCAAATCCTTTGCGGATAGCAGTTTCGGGTATATTCCAACCGTTTTCATTGAGTACACGCAAAGCGGTAAGGGCTGTACGTCTGTTTTTGAGTTGGTAATCGCCCTGTAAATCCGTTTCGGGAATAGTTGCAAATATTTCATCTTCAGCAAAACGGATAGGCGCATGGTGTTTGGCAGCGGTAGCGGTGAAAATAGAGTGTGTTTCGGGTTGATTTTCACCAATAATAACGGGTGTGCCGTGCTTGATGATGCCGGCTTTTTCTGTCGCTATTTCTTTTAACGTGTTACCAAGAATATCGGTGTGGTCGAGCGAAATATTGGTAATAACGCACAGTTCTGGCGCAATGATGTTGGTGCAGTCCAGACGTCCGCCCAAACCGACTTCCACCACGGCAACATCCACTTTTTGAGCAGCGAAATAGCAGAATGCAAGCATCGTAGTAATTTCAAAAAACGACGGATGGATACGCTCTATCAGAGGTCTGTTTGCCGTTATAAAATCGATAACTTCCTGTTCGGGAATCATTTCGCCGTTGATGCGGATGCGTTCACGAAAATCCTTGAGGTGAGGCGAGGTGTAAAGTCCGACTGTGTATCCTGTGGCTTGAAGTGTGGCAGCCAATAGGTGCGATGTAGAGCCTTTGCCGTTGGTGCCGGCTATATGAATGCTTTTGAACTGTTTATGCGGATGATTGAAATGCGCATCTAAAAGCAGAGTGTTATCCAAATTCGCCTTGTATGCCGATTTTCCGTGTTGCTGAAACATGGGCGCAGTACTATACAAATAAGCGATAGTTTCTTGATAATTCATTTATTTTTATGAAATGAAAAAAAATATTGGTTGAAATGCGTTACAAAGTTAATATTTTTGTATATTTGTTCCATCTAAAAAACAAGAAATATGGGAACAAAAAAACAATTCGTTTTGGATACCAATGTTATCTTGCACGATTACAAATGTATCTACAATTTTGAAGAAAATGATATCTATTTGCCACTTGTCGTCTTTGAAGAGTTGGATAGATTTAAAAAAGGGAACGACCAAGTCAATTTCAATGCTCGTCAATTTATTCGAGAACTGGACGATTTGATGGATGATAACAGTTCGTTTGAAACCGGTGTTGATTTGGGCGGAGAGAGAGGCAAACTTTTTATTGTACCGAAATATCAATATCCTGACTCGTTGCAAAAGGCGTTTGTGGAAAGAACAATTGACCATTTGATATTGGGTACTACGCTCGAACTTCAAAATACTACGCACGACATGAAGACCATATTGGTGACGAAAGACATCAATATGCGCATTAAAGCCCGCTCTATTGGTTTGACGGCGGAGGACTACATCAACGACAAGGTGATGAACATTGAAGTTTTTAATAAGTCGGAAACGATTTTTGAAAATATTGACCCTGATTTAATTGACCGCCTTTACAGTTCAAATGAAGGTATCGATTTATCCGAATTTCCGTTTTTTTCAGATGTAGAGCCCAACGATTGTTTTGTGATGAAAAGTGTACGCTCCAGTGTGTTAGCGCGTTATGTGGCAGCGTCGGGCAAAGTGAAGAGAATTGAAAAAAGCCGCTGTTACGGTATTGAGCCGCGCAATGCGGAACAGTCGTTTGCTATGAATCTTTTGCTTGACGATGATGTGAAATTGGTGGCTCTTACAGGACGTTCGGGTACGGGAAAAACGTTACTGGCGTTGGCGGCAGCTCTCCAAAAAAGTGAAGATTACAAACAAATTTTGTTGGCGCGTCCGGTGGTAGCGTTGGCTAATAAGGATTTGGGTGCGCTCCCCGGTGATGCAAAAGAAAAAGTTGCGCCTTATATGCAGCCACTTTTCGACAATTTGAATGTGATACGCCATAATCTTTCCTATCAAGGAAAAGAAGTACGTATGATAGACGATTTGCAAAGAAATGACCAATTGGTTATAGAGGCGTTGGCTTACATCCGCGGACGCAGTTTGAGCGAAACCTATTTTATTATCGACGAGGCACAAAATCTCACACCCCACGAAGTAAAGACCATTGTTACACGAGCGGGCGAAGGTACCAAAATAGTGTTCACAGGCGATGTGCATCAAATTGACTCGCCCTATTTGGATACGTACTCCAATGGAATGGTGTACATGATTGACCGAATGAGAGGACAGGATATTTTTGCGCATGTAAACCTATTGAAAGGTGAGCGCAGTTATCTGTCTGAATTAGCAAGTAACTTATTGTAAACCAATTTGATAAAATAAAATTCTTGTATCTGTTTTTTTGATTTTTAATTTATATGGAATCTCCTTTTTCGCGCAAACCGTACACGCTTGATAGGGTGGTGCGTTTGACATTATGGTTGCTTGGTGCGGTACTTGTATTTTTCTTAGTGAAAAAGTTGAGTGGAGTGCTATTGCCGTTTTTGGTTGGTTGGCTGATAGCGTATATGTTGTATCCGTTGGTGCGTTTTGTTCAATATAAAATGAAACTGCGCAATCGTGCCTTGTCCATTGTTTTGGTGTTGTTGTTTGTTGTGGCGGTTCTTGCGGGATTGGCGTGGTTATTAGTACCGATGATAGGTAAGGAAGTGGCAAAAATGAGTGTTTTGGTTTCCAATTATTTGTCTAACAGTACTTACCAAAATCTTTCACTTGAAGGTTGGGTGGCTTATGTGTGCAGCTATTTGGAGGGCGTTGATTTCAATGATTTGCTCAGTTGGCAAAATGTGGAAAATGTAGTCGAGAAAGTGATGCCACAAATTTGGAATGTGTTGTCGGAAACATGGAGTTTCATAGTCGGACTGTTTGTTTTGCTAATTGTGTTTCTTTACATGGTATTTATTTTAATCGATTACGAAAAAATAACTTCCGGTTTTGTTGACCTCATTCCCCATCAATATCGCGCGTTGGCAAAAGACATTCTTTCCGATTTGGAAGCAGGCATGAACAGTTATTTCCGTGGGCAATCGTTAGTCGCTTTCATTGTCGGGGTGTTGTTTTCTATTGGCTTCAGCATTATCGGACTGCCGTTGGCTATTGTGTGCGGTCTGTTTATTGGATTGCTCAATTTGGTGCCTTATCTGCAAACGATAGGTATTGTTCCTGTGGTGTTTTTGACATTGCTCAAATCCGCCGAAACGGGACAGAGTTTCTGGTGGCTGATTTTGGGTGTGTTACTCGTTTTTGTTGTTGTACAGGTTATTCAAGATTTTTTTCTTGTGCCTAAAATAATGGGGAAAGCAATGGGATTGAATCCTGCCGTTATTTTACTGTCACTTTCTGTTTGGGGCGCGTTGTTGGGATTTGTGGGACTTATCATCGCTTTGCCTCTGACAACTTTACTGATTTCGTATTACAAACGTTTTGTATTGCACGAAACATAATGAAAAAGTAGAGACGCGATTAATCGCGTCTTACGGAAGGCAACCATATCGGTGGGGTTACGAGCAATCCTACTGCGCTGATATACATGATCTTTCAACCCATTAGACGTACGGCTGGAATGTGTCGCCACAACCACGGTAGGCTCTTACCCTGCCTTTTCACCCTTACCTCGACGAATCGGGGCGGTTATTTTCTGTTACGCTACTTGAACTTCGCAGCCCACTTCCCGTTAAGAAGAATGGTGCTCTGTGTTGCCCGGACTTTCCTCTCCATGAAACCATGCAGCGGCAAACCGTTCTACTTTTTAGTATGTGCAAATGTACAAAATATTTCATTACAAGCAAAGTTTGAGTTAAGAAGTTGGAAATTTTGTAAAGTAAGTGTTTAATAATTTTACAGCTGTTTTTTTGTGAACTATTTTTGTTGTTTCTTATAAAGAATAATTATCTTTGCAATTCCTAAATGAAATAAAAATTTTCTTATTAACCGTAGAAAGGCAATGAATAACCTTTCTACCCAAAACCAAATTTTTTATGAAAAAGTTTACTTTTTTTGCAGCCGTGTGCTGCTTGGCGGTATTGTTTACCGCGTGCGAAAAAGAAGGGGATGATTTCGATATCTCTTGTTTCCAAAGATGTTTCTGCCGAAGGTGAAACATTTCAAATCAAAGTAACATCTACTGCTGCTTGGACGGCAACTGCCAACCAAACTTGGCTGACTTTGTCGCCTGCATCGGGTACCGGTGATGCGTATGTAACCGTAACGGTGGCAGCCAACACTTCTACAACTGCCGATGTGGCAGAAGTATTGTTTGCCATAAGTGGTGTGTCGGTAAAATTAACCGTCAATCGTGCAGGGACAGGTTCCGGCGGTGGTGGCAGCAAAACCTATACGGTAAATGGTGTTACTTTTAAGATGCTTCCGGTAGCCGGCGGTACGTTTCAGATGGGGGCACAAAGTACGGATCCCAACGGACAAAATTATGATGCAGAAGCAAATAGCTACGAAAATCCTGTACATCAGGTAACATTGATTGCTTTTACGATAGGCGAAACGGAAGTGACGCAGGCTTTGTGGGAGGCGGTAATGGGTAGTAATCCGTCTTATTTTAAAGGCTCTGATTTGCCGGTGGAAACTGTCAGTTGGGACGACTGCCAAACGTTTATTACCAAACTGAATCAACTGACGGGCAAAACCTTTCGTTTGCCCACTGAGGCGGAATGGGAATATGCCGCCCGTGGTGGCAACCAAAGTAAAGGCTACAAATACAGTGGCAGCAATACGATAGATGACGTGGCGTGGTACTATGACAATGGCGGGAGCAAAACTCATGCCGTAGGTACTAAGCAAGCCAACGAGTTGGGCATATACGATATGAGCGGTAATGTATGGGAATGGTGCAGCGACTGGTATGACTCTTATGGCAGCAGTTCGCAGACCAACCCTACTGGAGCTGCTTCCGGTTCTTACCGTGTTTTGCGGGGTGGTAGTTGGAACTACAATGCGATGTTCTGCCGGGTGTCGCTTCGGAGCGGCTACTATCCGGACTACGGGAACGACGGCCGCGGTTTGCGTCTAGTTTTTTAGTTTATGTTTTACCTACGTAGAGACGTTGCGTGCAACGTCTGTGCATGGTAGCCGGGAAAATAATTTGTAGTAGAGACGTTGCGCGCAACGTCTGTACATGGCAGTCGGCTGGTAATTTGTTGTAGAGACGCGATTAATCGCGTCTCTACGTAATTTTCGTAATCAGGGTGTTGCCACAAAATATGTAGAAACATAATATGATGTGTAAAAAAAAGCCGCAAATTTTTATATTTGCGGCTTTACGTGATTTATTGCTTGGAATTTTTAATCAGTTCCGCAGCGTTGTCGATAGCAGCTTGTGACGGATTTTTTCCGCTCAGCATTTCGGCTATTTCCAATAGTCTTTCTTGCGGTTTCAACAGTACGATGTGTGTTTGAGTAGTTTTCTCGTTATCTTGCTTGAATACCTTGTAATGGGCGGTGCCTTTGGCGGCAATTTGCGGTAAATGTGTAATGGCAATTACTTGCGTGTTGTTGCTTATTTGACGCATAATTTCGCCCATTTTGTGAGCAATTTCGCCCGAAACGCCGGTGTCTATTTCATCAAAGATAATGGTAGGCAATCCCGATGTGTTGATAAGCAACGATTTGATACTGAGCATCAGTCGCGACATTTCACCACCGGAGGCTACGTTTGCTATGGGTTGAGGTGTCGCATTTTTGTTGGCGGCAAATAGAAAATCAACGTGGTCTTTGCCAGAAGGAAGAAAGTTTTCTGTTGGTGTCAGTTCAACCAAAATGCGGGCATTTGATATTCCCAATGAAGTCAGTTTGTCAATCAGTTCTTGTTCGATGAATGTTAAAACATTTTTGCGTTTTTGCGTAAGTTGGTCGGCTGCTTCATTCAATTGTTGCAGCAATTTGTCAATCTGTTTTTGCAATTCCCCCAATTCGTTATCGAAGGCTTCTATTTGCAGCAATTTTTCTTCTAAATTGTGATACAGTTCCAATAATTCGGTAATGGTTGCAACGTGATGTTTTTGCTGTAACGTATAAATGGTATTGAGTCTGTCTTCTACGAACTGTTTGCGTTCGGGATTAAAATCGGTGTCGTAAAGTTTTTCCGACAATTCTTTGGTCAAATCTTTCAGGTCGATTAAAGCCGATTCTATTCGGTCGTGTGCGTGTGTTTCGGCAGGCAGAAATTTATCAATGCGATTGACTGCCTGCAATGCTTTGGTCAGTTGTGGTTGTATGCCCGTTTCGTCGCCGTCGAGGTAAGTAACAATGGCAGAAAGTTCGGTTTTTACCTCTTCGGTATGGTTCAGTAAATCCAACTCCGTTTCCAATTCGGTTTGCTCATTTTCCGACAGTCCTGCTTCGTTCAATTGATTGAATTGAAACTGGTCGTAATCGCGTTCCGATTTCCATTGTTCAGCTTTGGCAGAAAGTTCTTCGTATGCTTTTTTAGTGTCTTTAAATTGTTTATAAACTTCCTGATAATGTGCAAGTTCTGATTTTGTGGCGGCTACTGAATCGACAATGTCGAGTTGGAAAGAACTTTCGCTAAGCAAAAGGCTTTCGTGTTGCGAATGAATATCAATGAGCTTTTCGGTCAGCGATTTTAATTGTTGTAAAGTTACAGGTGTGTCGTTAATAAAAGCCCGCGATTTACTGTTTGCGTGTACTTCTCTGCGAATAATGCACTGTTTTTCAAAATCAATATCAGCTTCTTCAAAGAATTCTTCCAAATGGTAGAACGACAAATCGAAAGTTGTTTCTACCACGCATTTTGTGTAACCTTCCTGAATGGATTTGGCATCGGCGCGCTGTCCGAGTACAAGCGACAAAGCTCCCATAATGATAGATTTTCCCGCTCCTGTTTCACCCGTCATTACGGAAAAACCATTGCTGAAATCTATCTCCAAATGTTCTATCAGTGCATAATTTCTTATTTCCAGATGTCGTAACATAGTGGCAAGTTACTTTTTTATCTCCTCGTATCTGTTGCTCAATGCGGGGTTGATGTCCATCAATATTCCGTAAACTTCTTCTTTTTCTTTGGGAGTACCTTTTTTGAACATGTTAATAAGTTCATCATTTTTGGCATCGAGAAACGACAGAATTGCAATGGAACCGGGGTTTTCGCGGTAAGTATTACGCAAAACGGGCATTTCGGCAGCTATTTTTGCTCGCGAATTTTCAACGCCGTTGCACATATTATCCAATCCTAAACGGTGGTATTCGTAAAAATATTCACGGTATTTTCTAAATCGTTCGTCCATCAAATTTTTGATGAGCGCATAACGGTTGCGGTCGTTTTCAAACGCTTTCCAGCCCACCGATTCAGCGTCTTGCGACCGACTTTGCGATAGGGTAACAATTTGTTCGGCTATTTGGAAGGCATTTGTGCCGCCCAATCGCGAGTAAGAGTCCAAATCCATACCGATAATGATATAGGCGTAGTAAGCCAGCACGGCGGTTAGGTTCGACTCAAAAGTATTGTTGTTTATTTCTATCGGGTCGAATTCTTTATATCTGAAAACGAAGGCATTATCTTTGAAGTTGAAAATATTGGTGCTGTACGATGTGCCATAAACAGGTCGTTTCGCCTGAACTTGCAGTTCTGTAGTAAAAAGATTATCAACGTACGATTTTACGATAATCATAAAATTACATTCAATGAGTTCGTTGGTGGCATAGATTAAATCTGTCCATCTGTAGTTATTCATAAAGTCGTTGAGACCGGCTTGCAAGGTTTCAAAAACTTGCTTGTTAGTGCCTTGTATTTGCGAACTATTGATAGTAACATTGCATCTCAATTCTTGACCGTAGAGTGGTGCAATTGCAAACAATAGACAGGCTACGATGATTTTTTTTATCGACATAATAGATTGTTTTCTAAGTGATTGATAATATCTTCGGCTACCATTTTTTTATCTTTGAGCGGAAAAGCCGTTTTGCTTCCATGGGCATCGAAAATTGTTATTTTGTTGGTGTCGTATCCGAAACCAGCGTTTTTATCGTTCAATGAATTAAGCACAATGAAATCGAAATTTTTTCGGCGCATCTTTTCCACGGCGTTCGCTTCTTCGTTGTTCGTTTCCAATGCAAATCCCACAAGAAACTGCTTGTTACTTTTCAACTTGCCCACTGTTGCAGCGATGTCCTGTGTTGGTTTCAGTTCCAAAATGAGATGGTCGGTTCCGCGTTTCAATTTGTGCGAAGCTACCGTTGTCGGTGTAAAATCGGCTACTGCTGCGCACAAAATAGCACCGTCACAAGTGGGGTAATTCTCCATTACGGCGGTGTACATCTCTTGTGCCGATTCCACGTCTATTCGTTTAACGTTGGAATGAGCGATTTGTTGTTGTACGGGACCCGCAATTAGCACCACGTTGTAGCCGCGTGATGCGCACACTTCCGCCAAAGCAAATCCCATTTTTCCTGTGGAATAGTTGCTAATAAATCGCACGGAATCAATGCGTTCGTGTGTCGGTCCTGCCGTAATTAAGATTTTCATCGTTAAAACAGTGCTTCCTCTAAGAAATCGACAATATTTTCGGGTTCTTCCATACGTCCTTTTCCGCTTGTTCCGCAAGCCAATTCGCCGTAAGCAGGTTCGATAAATTGAATATCAATAGCTTGCAACTGCCGTATATTGCGCTGAACAACAGGGTGTTCATACATTTTGTCGTTCATGGCAGGTGCTATAAATACGGGTTTGTCGAACGCCAAAAATGCTGTCGAAAGGGCATCGTCGGCTATTCCGTTGGCAAATTTACCGATAATGTTAGCGGTAGCGGGTGCAACCAGCATACAGTCCGCCCAATCGGCATTGCTCACGTGTTCAACGTTGAAATTGCTGACAGGTTCAAACACTTCACTGGTAATTTTGTTGCGTGACAATGTTTGTAAAGTTACGGGTGTAACAAATTGCAAAGCATTTTTTGTCGCTACAACGCGTACTTCCGCATTTTTTGCCAACAGTTGGCGGATAAGTTCCGGTACTTTGTAGGCAGCAATGCCTCCTGATATGCCCAAAATAATTTTTTTGCATTGTAACATAGTGATTATAGTTTAATTATGTACTAAAGTTCCGATTTCTTTGCCTTCGATAACTTTTTTCAAATTACCAACTGTGTCCATATTGAACACAATGATAGGCAGATTGTTTTCCTTGCACATGGTTGTAGCTGTCAAGTCCATCACTTGCAATCCTTTGTTGTAAATTTCGTCGTAGGTGATGGATGTAAATTTCGTGGCGGTTTTGTCTTTTTCGGGGTCGGCGGTGTAGATGCCGTCAACGCGAGTGCCTTTTAGCATTACATCGGCTTCTATTTCAATACCGCGAAGCGATGAACCGGTGTCGGTGGTAAAAAACGGATTGCCCGTTCCTGCCGAGAAAATAGCAATTTCGCCTTTTTCGAGTGTTTCTATGGCTTTTTGTTTGCTGTAAAATTCACCTATCGGTTCCATGCGAATAGCTGTAAGTACACGGCATTTGATACCTTTTTTACCGATGGCGGAACTGAGTGCCAGACTGTTGATGACAGTTGCCAGCATACCCATTTGGTCACCTTTAACACGGTCAAATCCACGACTTGTGCCGCTCAGTCCTCTAAAAATATTACCGCCGCCAATAACGATACCGATTTGTACGCCCATATTGGCGATTTCCACAATTTGCGAAGCGTATTCTTCGAGACGTTGCTCGTCGATGCCGTACTGTTTGTTGCCCATCAGCGATTCGCCGCTGAGTTTAAGCAAGATGCGTTTGTATTTTACCATAGTGTATTTATTTTTTAAGTAATTGAATTGCTTTTTCCAAATCGGCAGGTGTATCTATCGAAATGCTTTCCAAATCGGTAATTGCCACCTTAATACATAGACCGTTTTCTAGCCAGCGCAGCTGTTCGAGCGATTCCGCTTTTTCTAAATCAGACTGCGGTAAAGTTACTATTTTAGCCAAAATAGCCGATTTATAGGCATAAAGTCCTATATGTTTGTAATATTGGTGGTGCGCTACCCATTCGTTTTCATCTACATTGCGAAGATAAGGAATAACGGAACGACTGAAATAGATAGCCTCGTGGTTATCGTTAAAAATTACCTTCGGAGAATTGGGATTTTGCAGGTCGCGTGCCGTTGCACTTGCCTTGAAAGGTTTTACCAATGTGGCAATTTCGGTGCGTGAATCGTCAAAACAACTTTTTACAGCGTCAATCTGTCGCGGGTCAATAAACGGTTCGTCGCCTTGAATATTGATAACGACATCGAAATTTCCTTCTATTTTTGTTAGGGCTTCGTAGCAGCGGTCGGTGCCGGTTTGGTGCGCATTTGAAGTCATCACAACTTTGCCACCAAAAGCTTTCACGGCATCGAATATGCGTTGGTCGTCGGTGGCAACCACCACGTCCGACAACGATTTAGAAGCTTGTTCGTAAACCCGTTGAATCATCGGTTTCCCTTCAATGTCTGCCAAAGGTTTGCCCGGAAAACGTGTAGAGGCGTAGCGCGCCGGTATTATTCCCAAAAATTTTGTCATTTCTTTTTAAAAACGTTTTGTCAGTGGTTTAGATGCAACGCTTTCGTGTTTGTATTTGTTTACGGCAGTTACCGTAAAAGTGTATTTTCCTTTTTTGTCTTTCATAAAATCGGTGATGTCAAGGCGGTTGTCGGCAGTAATTGCCACAATGTTTTTTGCATCTTCGATTGAACCGATACCTTTGCCCTCGAAAGCGTAAACCACATAATACATTATGGTTTTTCCGCCTTCAGCTTCTATTTTGTTCCATCGAAGTTCAGCGGCTGTTTTTGTTTTGGTCAATTTCAATTTTTGCGGTTGTGCTGCTGCTTCGCCTTTTATATTACTGTTTACAGGTACCAATGCCGGATATTTGTAAAACGATTCTTTTAAACTGTCGTTTAATCCTAATTTATTTTCCAACAATGCTTTACCGCTAAAATAGACGGCGCCTTGCACATTTTTGTAATTTTTATTGAGTTCTAATTGTCGCACCAACTCGTTGCCTTCGCACCAAGCGGGAGCAGCTTTTTTGTTGCCTAAGTTGGAAGCGTACAATCCAATGTATAGGTTTTTACCGTAGTTGTAGTTGTTCCACCAGTCGATAAGCACGGCATAGTCGGCTACTTTTTTGCCAATTTCCCAATAGAGTTGCGGCACAACATAATCGATGGAACCTTCTTCCAACCATTTTAGAATGTCGGCATAAAGTTGGTCGTAGTTGGTAGTGCCGGCAGTGGTGGCTGAGCCTCTTGGGTCATCTTTTGCATTACGCCACACGCCAAACGGGCTGATGCCGAATTCCACCCAAGGTTTGATGCTTTTGATGGTGTTTTGCAGTTCGGCAATAACCAGATTGACGTTGTTTCTGCGCCAATCGTCCTTTTGGTCGGGTGAAAAACCGCGCGGATTTTCGGCAAATGCAGCCGAATCGGGAAACTCTTCGTTTTTCACTTTGTAGGGATAAAAATAGTCGTCGAAATGAATGGCGTCAATATCGTAGCGCGTAACGATGTCGGCTACCACTTTATTTACAAACTGACGTGTTTCGTCCAATGCAGGATTAAAATAGTATTGATTGCCGTATTTTACAAAAAGATGCGGTTTTTTGAAAAAGAGATGGTCGAGATTCAAAATCTCAATTTTGTCCGAATTAAGTGTACGATAAGGATTTAGCCATACGTGTACATCTATGCAGCGTTTGTGCGCTTCTTCAACGACAAAAGCCAGTGGGTCGTAGAACGGTTCGGGAGCAAGACCCTGTTTGCCCGTCAGAAAATGCGACCACGGCTCCAATTCCGATTGATAGAACGCATCGGCGGTGGGGCGAATTTGAAAAACAATGGCATTCATGTTGAGTGCCTTGTAAGCGTCGAGCAAATTAATCATTTCTTGCTGTTGTTGCTCGGTTGATAGCCCCGGACGAGTAGGCCAGTCGATGTTGGCAACTGTGGCAATCCATGCGGCGCGAAATTCGCGTTTAGGTTGCGCAAAAAGCGGTGCGGCAGCTATGCAAATAGCCAATCCTGTTGTAAATAAGTGTTTTTTCATTTTGTGTTGTTTGTTCTAAAAGTGTAACCTATAGTGTAATTAAAATCAAAAACAGAGCCTCCTGATTTGCCGTATCCGGGAACGTACCACATTTCGTTTTGGTTGGCTTTTGGGTGGAGAAGCGCTTTGTAGCGCACCGACCAGCCCATGGTAAAGCCTTTTACCAAATCAACGCGTATGCCGCCAACCACTTCGCACCATCCGGCATAAGCAAAA
>Ga0255344_1003966_pt1 | contig 15672 bp, 10 predicted proteins | sample wastewater_treat_5_FD_192414 | JGI IMG/M metagenome (GOLD analysis project Ga0255344, IMG submission 192414) | Wastewater microbial communities from Lulu Island WWTP, Vancouver, Canada - plant18 | ecosystem: Engineered > WWTP > Wastewater > Unclassified | place: Canada: Vancouver, British... | reverse complement strand
TCATACTTTTCGGAAGATCAGGCAGTGCCTTTGAGATGAATTTGTCTACTCGCTGGCCGCTGTCATTGTCATTTATAACAAATTTTATCATATATGTTACCTCTGATTTGATTATTTTTTAGAAAATGCTCACAAAAAATTCATTCCTTTACGTACAATATTACCAAATAATATGAGAGGAATGTGATATTTGCACTGTATGTGTTGAAATTTTGGCTATCTTATGGTATAATTACATAAATAAGTACTGTAGGTTTTATAATTTACAGTACATATGAAAGGAGTATGATTAGCGATGAAGCTTTCACAACGCTTTCTTTCTGCTGTGCTGTCATGCGCTTTTGTCGGTTCAGCTGTAGTATCTCCGGGTGCATTTGCTGCCGATGATGAGAGCGTAGAAACAGTTTCTTCTGATATATATGATATCACAGAAGAGGCAGAAAGTAAAGAAGAAATTGAAGAAGAAGCAACTGTTGAGGCGACAGAAGCTCAGGCTGAAGACGCTGTCACACAGGTTTCGGAAACAGAGGCGGAAAGCACCACTGCTGCTGCGATCGATGCAGTTCATGCTTTTGCAGAGGCTGCTGCTGAAACGCCGTTCAATGTATTTGCGATCTACAATGCACATCAGGGTTACCTGGACAGACTTAAAGACTCAGCTAATCTCTACCGCAGAGCCGATGGTATCGACGTGTCGGAATGGCAGCATGAGATAAACTGGCAGAAGGTAAAGGACGCAGGAGTAGATTTCGCCATAATCAGAGCAGGTTACGGCAAGGTCATTTCCCAGAAGGACCCTTATTTCGAGACTAATGTTGAGCAGGCTCAGGCTCTGGGCATAGATACAGGTACTTACTGGTACAGCTATGCTACAACTGTTGAAGCAGCTCAGCGTGAGGCTGAAGTGTGCTATGAGGTCATTAAGAATTACGACTTTACATATCCTGTATATTTCGATATTGAGGATGCCTGTCAGACTAAACTCTCGGTTGCCGAGGTCTCCGCAATTATTGAGACTTTCTGTAACTATATCGAGAGCAAGGGCTATCATGTCGGTCTTTACAGCTATGTGAATTTCCTTAACACTAAAGTGTACTCATCCTTGCTTGATAAGTACGATATCTGGGTAGCAAATTTCAATGTCGATGTACCGAACTATAATTCCGATTACGGTATGTGGCAGTACAGCGACAGCGGACATATCGACGGCATCAACGGTGTCGTTGACCTTAACCATGCGTATGTCAACTATCCTTTTGTAGTATCACCCAAGACTTATGATCCTGAAAAATATCCGAATACCAGCAGCGAGCCGGATTATCCTACAGTACAGGTAAATCAGGGTATCGCCAACGGTATAGATGTATCGGAGTGGCAGAAGTCCATTGACTGGAACAAGGTCAGGGCTGATGGTGTTGACTATGCTATAATCCGTGCAGGTTTCGGTAAACTTCTGTCTCAGAAGGACGTATATTTCGATCAGAATATGAAGGCTGCCGAGGAAGCAGGACTGGGACGAGGCGTATACTGGTACAGTTACGCTACAACTCCCGAAGCTGCTAAACAGGAAGCTGAGACCTGCCTGGAAGTAATCAAGGACTATAAACTGGAATACCCCGTTTATTTCGATGTTGAAGACGCTGTTATAGCAAAACTCAGTACAGCTGAGGTAACTGCAATTACCGATGCTTTCTGTTCAGTGCTTGAAAAGGCAGGTTATTTCGTAGGCATCACAAGCTACACTAACTTCCTGAATACCAAGCTTGATTCTTCTCTCTTCAAGAAGTATACAGTCTGGGTCGCACACTATAACGTGAACCGTCCGAGCTTCAACAAGGGCTACGGAATGTGGCAGTACACAAGCACAGGTTCCGTAAACGGCATAAACGGAAACGTTGACCGTGATTATCTTTACACCGATTATCCTTCGATAATCAAGGATGTTCACCTCAACGGATATTAAGAATTGCGATATGCATACCGTGGACTGCGGTATGCATATTTTTTAATGAGGTGGATCATGGAAGTAAGAGTATTGCGCTATTTTCTTGCGATAGCAAGAGAGGAGAATATGACAAGAGCGGCGGAAAGACTGCATATCTCACAGCCGTCGCTTTCAAAGGAAATAAAAAAACTGGAGGATGAACTGGGACACGAACTTTTCATCCGCACCAACAAGAATATGCGGCTCAGCGACGAGGGAATGCTTCTCAGAAAACGTGCCGAGGACATCATTGCTATGGTGGATAAGACTGCTGAGGAATTCAGTCAGCTGAACAATATCATTGGCGGTGAAGTGCGTATCGGATGCGCTGAAAGTTACCTTATCAAGCATCTTGCAAGAAGCGTCAAGTCGTTCAAAGAGCAGTACCCGAACTTCAGATTCCACATTTTCAGCGGTGATACCGATCCTGTAGCGGAAAGACTTGACCGTGGACTGCTTGACCTTGCGGTAATAGTCGAGCCTCCGAACCTGTCAAAGTACAATTATCTGACTATCCCGGGCAGCGATAAGTGGGGAGTGGTAATGCGACGTGACTGCCATCTTGCCGAAAAGGACGAGATAACTTTTGAGGACTTGTACGGCCTTCCGCTTTTCTGCTCGGAACAGTCGATAAAGGTGGATTTCCCTCGCTGGTGCGGTGAGGATATGGACAAGCTGAATTTCGCCGGCACTTTCAATCTGGCCTATAACGGATCGGTGTTCGTGAAAGAGGGAGTTGGCTATCTGCTGACATTCGAGCACCTGATAGATACAAGCGAGGAAAGCGGACTGTGCTTCCGACCGATCTCACCTGTGCTGGAAACGGATATGTACATTATCTGGAAGAAGTATCAGGTCTTTTCGCCTATAGCAGAACTGTTCGTAAAACACCTGCGCTCTGAATATTCGTAAAAGTAAAGCTTCACTATTATAACCTCGGTACTCTTATAGAAGTTTTTACATGAGTCTATTGAGGGAAACCCTTTTGAAAAAGGGTTCTCCCTCAAGCTCCCTTCCTAAAACTTTCAGTATTAATTTTTGCCCATTATAGGGCGCACTTGAAAGAAATGAAAAATTCTTACTATACTTATGTGCGCCCTATAATGGGCAAAAATTCTATTAAAAGTCTTTGGAAAAGGGGTTCGGGGTCGACTCCCCACAGTGTGGGGAGGTGTCAGCGTAGCTGACAGAGGGGACGGCCTCCGTCAGAGGGAACCTTTCCTCAGAAAGGTTTTTCCCCGATAAATACATATAAAGCTGATGTATGAGTACCACGGTTAACAGCCGTTTTCTTTTTTCAGTTTATATCACACAGTCCGAGAAGGTGTTTCTGTATGATAAGTGCATCCATATTAGTTACACCTTCGCCGTCAACATCTGCACGGTAGCGGCCTTCATCTGTGATGTGACCGTTTTCGCTTCCGTTTATGCCGTATTTTGAAGGATTTGAAATATACTGCATTATCAGAACTGCATCTGAGATATCAACATTTCCGTCACCATTTGTGTCGCCGTTGCCTGTTGGCAGAGAATTGATGTTTATGAAACTGCTGTAGCTTTTCAGTATCTCTACAGACTTCATGACATTTGCAGTTTCTGCGATGTTTTGCTGTTCAGTGCTTTCGATGTTCTGTGTCTTTTTGAATTCTTCAAGATTTTTGATGAACACTTCGTAATACTGTAATTCTGGATGTTCTGCATAATAAGTATCAAGTGCCTTGTCAAGTTCGTCTTTATCACTGTACCGGGATTCAAGGTCATTGAGGATATACATCAGCATACAGTCTGTTTCAAGTGCATCACAGCTGATACCGTTATTGTTGAAATCAAAGTTAGTGTTGAAGTTGTCACGAACATTCTGAGGAACGTCGATAACTACATTTAATTCGGGATATCTTCTTATCATTGATCCGATATAGCCGTAATCATAGGGACTGTATTCCTCATAGCTGAGATTGTACAGGATGTTATAATCTGCAACTTCGATCTTTCCGTTAAGGTCGATATCAGGCTTTGGAAGTACACCTGTTTTCACCTTTTTGTAGTAATCAGGGAAGGCAGCATTGATATCGTCCTGTGTAAATCCGAAACGCTTTTTAAATTCGGGTGATTCTTCTTTTCTTGCTGATGCAGGACCGTATGTCTCGGAGAAGTGCTTATAATACCCTGTGTTTCCGAAGATCTCATCATTATTGTAAGAACGTGGATTGTACTGTGCAAGTCCTTTCTCCTCATAGTAAGAAGGATCAAAATACTTATCGTCCACTTCATTGTTTATCAGATAATACTGTGCAATGTATCTTACAATTTCACGGTTATTATCATTGAAATAGAATCCTGCCGTATCAAAGAATGAAAGTGCCTTGTTCCATTCATTTTCTGTAAACTGTTCTCTGATGTGATCGTTATATGTACCATTGTAATCCTGACCTGAGCGGAAGATATCGTCAATAAATGAATTTCTGTTACCGTCGATGCAGAAATGTGAATATGAAGCTAACTTGACTATATCATCAAAGTCGAACTTACCGTTTGAATCAATATCAGGATCCGCATAGTCTGATTCAGCGAACTCTTTCACAAGCTGATAGTCAGCAGCTGTTTCGTGTGCGATATATCTGACATCCTGAATAAACCCATGTATCGGTGAAATATGCACCTGTTTCATGCATTTCATCATGTAATCGAGTCCGTTGCTTTTGAATTGTTCACTGAGTTGATCGGCATCTTCGCTTGTATAATATCTGAAAGTTCCGTCATCATTCTTTTTCAGGTACATGGTTTTCTGGAAATTCCACATATTCCGTTTATCTACGTCATTTTTGATAAATTCATAAGGGAAGTCGTCCTGATAGTCTTCCTTGCAGTTGTCGATATAGAAATCAGGTTCAAGATAATCCGTTTTCATATCAGTTTTGTAGGTCAGGTAATAGTCCAGGAGAGATATTGTATCAAGTGTATAATTACCGTGATAAACTGTTTTTTCGCCTGTTTCGGGATCGATGACCGTTTCATTGCTCAGATATTCTTTGGGCAGAGCCTTGTATTTTTTCCATATGTTCTCAGGTATCTTTCCGCCTGTAGATGCGGATACAAGATCATTGCGTTCGGAGATCTCCGAACGGTAAAATGCGTAGATGTCGAAAATATCAAATGTACCGTCGCTGTTAAGGTCAAGGTCAATATCATTTCCCTCGATGAACTCCTTAGTAGCTTCAGCGCAAACGATATCATCATTTTCAGGTACATATACTTCCTGCTGAGCGTGGGCTGTTGTTCCGTTTGTGAGCATCAGAAGTGAACTCAATAATGCTGCATACTTTTTCATAATAATACTCCCTTCAAATTCAAAGTCATAGTTCTGAACAGAAGAACTGTCATAATGTACAGCTTCTGTTTTGTTATCACCTATGAAAGTCTCGGTCTTGTCTGTGTAAGAAGACGAAACTGTTGTTGCTGGCCGACCGGTTGACGGACTGCTTTTTGTATCAGAAACGGAAGAAACTGTTGAAGATGAAGTGCAAGAAGTTGTTACGGATTTGCCCGAAGTTACAGCGCTGCTTTCAGCGTCCGAAGAAGAAGTCGTAACGGGACTTTCCGAAACAACGGCATTTTCTGAGATATCAAGCTTTCTTGCAGGTCTGCTGTTATTAAACATACCTGTTGCTCCTGCGGCTATAAGTACAGCTGCTGCGGAAGCTGCGATGGCATAGCAGTGATGTATCACAGGCTTCTGTTTGCAGTTGGCTTCTTCGATGAGATCATCGTCAATATTATTTATTCCACGGTATAATTTCATATCACTCATCAACATAACCTTCTTTCTGCAAAAATGCTTTTAGTTTTTTTCGTACTCTGAAAAGATATGTAGCGACAGTTTTCGCATTCATATCATAAAATGCAGCTATATCTTCCACACTTTCCGAATACCAGTACCGTCTCACGAAGACTTTGCGGTATTTTTCGGGCTGAGTTCTCAGAAATGCGCTGATGGCTTTTCCAAGCTGCTGATCTGAAATCCTCTCCTCGACGCTCCTGCCGTCAGGTATACACTCGGCAAGTTCGTCAAGTGAGACCGAGAAGTCAGGATTTCTTTTTGCAGCGGTATTGTATTTTTTTCGGTTCAGTGCACAGTTCTTTAACAGTTTGCACGGGTAGGTTTTCAGATTATCAGGTTTATTCGGCGGTATGGAACTCCACACATCCATGTAGGCAGAGTTCACGCATTCTTCCTGATCTTCTTTCTGAGACAGTATATTTCCGACAATGTAGTAGCACAGGTTTTCGTAGTTGGCTTTCATTTCCTTAACTGCCTGTTCGTTTCTTTCAAAAAGCAATTTGATAATTGACGCGTCATCCAAAGTTTCAGCCCTCCTTTCGTGAGGTCCTCTGTATATAAAGACAACATTCGGAACCATATATTTCAGATTTTTCTGAGATTTTTTTCATTACCTAAAAAACAAGACCGGACCTGAGATCCGATCTTAGAACCTGTCCACATAGGGATTCATGCGTACATTCACCCTATGTGGACAGGTTCTTATTTTTATATCATTCAATGTGGATAAGATTGCCTTAAAAGCTTCAAAGGCCGAGAAGTTTTTTCTGGATAGCAAGAGCATCTGCGTTGGTAACACCATCGTTATTGCCTGTAATATCGGCATTATAGCTTCCCTGTGGAGTGATGTGGTACTTGTGTGAACCCTTTTCACAGTATTTGCTTGGATTGGAGATAGCCTGCATTATCAGGACAGAATCTGACATATCCACAAGAGTGTCACAGTTTGCGTCACCGGGGCACTTTTCGGTGAGTTCGGATTTATTCGGCTCAGGTATCGTATCTGATGTATATTCCTCATCGGAAGTGATATTTTCAGATTTGAGATAGTACTTATCTATATACATTACTGCGAGCTGCATATCATAAAGCATACCGCTCTTTTTGTCGCCTGTGAAATCGCATTTAGTCTTTATTCTTTCAAGTACATCGTCAGGTATCGCAGTTTTACCGTATTCTCCTGTTTGGAGGAAAGTAGCATATGAATCAGCATAATTCCTGTCCGTTTCATCGATTTTGCCGTTTCCGTCAATATCGGGTTTGGACATCATGTGCATACCAACTTTTTTACAATAAGTATCAAAGAGTTCGTCTATTGTCGGGAATTCATACTGCTTTGTGTCGTCGTAGAGATGGAAATAGTCTTCGCCGTCGGGGATATGGTCAGGTGACATATACTTGTCGTAGATCGCACGAGCATAAGCTGCATAATACTCGCCGTTAGGATCGGTAGCCTGTGCATCAGCCCTTTCACGGATGTCCTTCTGTATATAGTCTGTCATCATTTCGAGATCTTCATCATCACCGCTGATACCATTATTATTGAAGTCGCAGTTGGCAGAGATATTTTCGTACTCCTTTTCGGTTAGCCTGCTTTCTTCTGCTGTTCTGTTGAGTTTTCTGTCGCTGCGGTATTTGCGTGCTAAGCTGATATCATTGCCGTCGAGAACATTGTCGAAGTTAAGATCGGGCGGTGCGGTTTTACCAGATGCAATGTCCTCAAAATACTGTTTTTCATTTTCTTCAAAAGTACGGCGAAGCTGCATTGCATTTTTCTTCTGCTCGACTATTTCGTCCACAGAAAGCTTCATATATTCAAGATGATCGCTGACCATATCGCCTATCTGATAGAACTTTGCATTCTTATGGAATTTCTCGTAGTAGTCGTTATCGAGATATTCTTCTGCAACATCTTCTTTAAGGAAAAGACAATCCAGAAGCGAAGCGGAATTATATTCCTGTATAGCAGAAAATTCCATTTCGGAAGCCACTAACGGGAGTTTTTTTGCTCTGTCAGTGATCTCCTCATCGAGAGTTATTTTCTTGTCATTGACAATGCGAGCAGAACTGGTGCCGGTTGCGGGATCGGGATATGAGGTCCACAGATCGCCGGTAATTGCGATTTTGTAGTCAAGAACATCGGCAATATCAAACTTGCCGTCATTATTGACATCGGGATCAACGATACCTTCATCGATCATTTTCTCAAGGAAGAGATAATCGATATCAAGGTTTACGGCACAGGAATTCATATCAAATATAAAGTTGCGGCTGAAATTGTTGCTGTTGTATGCAGTGCCGTGAGAAATGCCGATCTCATCGTCATATGCTTCATATGTGGAGCATTTGAAAAGAGAAAGATCAATGTCACAGTTGAGCATGAAATGAGCGTAAATTCTCTGTTCCTCGTTCTGGCTGATCTCGCCGTCGCCGTCAAGATCGGCATTTTTTGCGATCTTTGCTGCAATAGCTTCAGGCAGAGCATCTTTGTATGAAATCAAAGAATCATATCTGCTCAGCAGATAACAGTCGAATTGGTCGAATTTTCCGTCTGAATTAAAGTCGATATCGAGCTTCCCCTCTGAGATGTATTCAATAGTTTCAACTTCATCTTCAATGGCATGGGTTGAAATACAGTGAGGGATATTTCTGATGAACGGCGCATCCTCAGCGTAAGGTATGCATGGGATAGCCGCCGAAGCAGTCAGTATTGAAGCAGTGATAGCCGATATTTTTTTCATCATATTCTTTTTCATGATCATGTCTCCTTTACTGTGTGATGTAATACGATATTTATTGTTATTATTATAACAATAAATATCGTAAAAGTCAATAGTATGTATAAAGTTTTACAGTGAATAAAAGCTTTTTATGGTGAAATTACATTATATACGAACGGGCATTTCTTGATTACGATGTCCTGTTACATTATAATTATAGTATGAAAATAAAGAGGAAACATATTGCAAATAGTTGGAAAGTGTGTTATAATTAGTTAGAAGATGCTAACTATACAGATGATTACGGAGGAGCTTATGATCATTCTACAGTTGATTTTATACTGCCTGCTGTTCACGGCAATGGTGAGGTTTGCGGTTAAAGGCGGTGCGATAGACGGGCTTTATTTCTATCCGAAAGCCGTACAGGAAAGGGCGATCGGGATCGGACTTACGGACAGGGAAACAATGGTGCGGAAACGGAAACGTTTCATGACGGCATTTTACATCGTTATGCTGGCGGCACTTGTGTTCGTGATCGCAGTATGGAATCGGGTCAGCACTTTCAAAAATGCCTATTTACAGGCGCTTCTCTTCCTGGAAGTGATGAATGTGTACGACGGGATCGTCATTGACAAAATATGGGCGGGACACAGTAAATTCTGGATACTCAAAGGTACCGAGGATCTGCCCTTTGTTCAGACATGGGGACAAGTGCTGAAAAAGCGCTCTTTTCTTGCGGTAATATGGCTTGTCGGAGCGCTGATAGTTGCAGGGATCGTCCTGCTTCTTGCAAAGATAATCTGATGAAAGGAAAAATTATGGATATGATCGATAATATCGGAATTGAAATCAAACTTGACTGGATACGTATACGAAAGCTGTTCATCATCGGGCTTATAGGCGGATGCATAACCTTTGTCGGAGACTGGCTGCTCGGTTATGGTGTGTGTGACGAAAGCCTGACGGGACTTGAAAAGAAACTTTCGCAGTATCTCGTTTTATCCGACGGCAAACTTTTCTGGTCGGCTTTTCTTGGGCTTATCGGCATTTCTCTTGAGGGACTGTGCTACTTCGGCGTTTACCGGCTTATCGCAAACGGAAGCCGGAAAAACGCTCATATTTTCCGAAGCGGAGTGTTCGGGTATATGCTTTTTGCGGCTTGCGGAGTTCATGTGCCGTGCCTTTCGAGCGTGTTCTTTTACAAGCACATGATGCTGGAAAATCCTGATACTGCTTATGATATGACAGTGAAGTTCGGGGCATATTTTCTTCTGCCTGCGATGATACTGTTTCTGGTCTTCTTCTTTGTGATGAGCGGCGCACAGATAAGTGCCTTTGCAAAGGGTATGACACCATATCCTAAGTGGTGCTGGATATTCTCACTTCCCGTGGGGATGGCGGCTGCAATGCTGCTGAAATTCACAGGCAATCACGCAGTAACGAACGGCCTGACCGCTGCATGGATAAGTATCGGAAATATCTGGATGTTCGGCGGTTTGCTGCTGACAATGAAATATGCGAAAAACGGAGGTAGCATAAATGAGATTCGATAAACGTGACAAAGTTGTAAAAGCGCCTGACGGTCTTGCTAATCCGCTGTACAGGCTGACTAAGGCGGCGGTAAAAGCTTCAAAGATAAAGCGCAGCCTTGTCGGAACAAAGGAAGAAGTTCTTGCGAGAGCGGCAAAAAAGAATGCTAAAAACCGCCATTTTTCCATGCCTGATGACAGCAGGGCACACTATACCGACCATCTGATCCTGAGAAAATTTCACTGTCTTGAGATCGATACTGATATAAGACGCAGAGATAAGGCTGTTATGTTTGTTTTCGGCGGAGGAATGATACTCGGTTCTGACAGCGGAGATGTGGGACTTTCACGAAAAATAGCTGAACTTACAGGCTCAGATGTGTGGTTCCCGTATTATCCTATGTGTCACGAATACGACATACTTGAAAACGTGAAAATGGTGTTTGAATGCTACGCAAAAATGCTCAGATTCTACAAGCCCGAGAATATCGTATTTCTCGGATTTTCGGCAGGTGCGGCGCTGCTCCTTGATATTATTACCTACATAAACGAGCTTAACGACGGCGGTGAAAGCATTCCTGTGCCGGGACTTATCATACCTGTCTCACCGGGAAGTGTACCCGTGACAGATGCCGAAAAATCAGCGATCAAAGCACTTGACGAAAGAGACATTATGGTACCTGCCGAGTATATGTTCACATCCCGTGATATTATGTCCCACGGCAGAGATATCCCCGAAAAATACATTGCGACCGCTCACGGAGATTTCCGCAATGCGCCGCTGACACATTTCTACTATGGCAGTGCCGAGACACTTTATGCCTTTGCACCAAGCTATGCCGAAAGCTATAGGAATGCAGGAGCAAAATGCATAATCCATGTGGGAAAAGGTATGCACCACTGTTTTGCCATACAATATTTCATTCCCGGCTGTAAACCTGCATTTGACGAGATAATGCGAATTATCGGCAATTATTTTGCCGGACTTCAGGAAAGTTGATGAGCCGTGCATTATGGAGGCCTTAAATGGTCGGGACTGTGGTTCGTATGAAGTCTCCCCACATATACTGACGAAATGCATATATAACATTGACAATCACGCCTTTATACTGTATAATAATACATATAGAGGCGTGATTTTTGCTTCATACGGAGATGGTGGGAGGTAATGATTATGAAAAAATGCGGACTCAGGCTTACGGCGATTCTTCTTACAGCGGCTGTTGCTGTCCTGAACATCCCTCTCTCAGCGGTGGCTGACAGTGTCCGTGAGGTGAATGTTTCGACTGCGGATGAACTCCATTCCGCCCTTGCTGATGCACGACCGGGGGATAAAATAATACTGGCGCCCGGAAAGTATCAGAATGACGTCTGGAAAGGAAACTGGGCTGCATTTTTCTCCGAGTCAAGCGGTACTGCCGTATCGCCCATAACCATATGCAGTGCCGATCCTGATGACCCTGCGGTCATATGCGGTGTCTCTCAGGAAAACAAGATAGCGCTGCATATTATCGGCGAATACTGGAATATTGAGAATATCGTTGCCTGTGAAGCTGCTAAGGGAATAGTCATCGATAAGGGAAGTTATTCAACTATTACCGGCTGTGAGGTCTTCAATATAGGTTCGGAGGGCATACATATCAGGGACGACTCAAGCTATTGCCTTGTCGAAAATTGTTACATCCATGACTGCGGAACGGTAAGTCCTCAGTACGGCGAAGGTGTATACATCGGCAGTGCTAAGGGAACTACCGATTACGGCTTTGACTGCCATTACAATACAGTGAGGAATTGCAGGATATCCAATGTTGGTGCAGACTGCGTTGACATAAAGGAATATACTGTCGGCGCACTTGTTGAAAACTGTACTTTTGACGGTTCGGGGATAAAGGGACTGAATGGTGCCGACAGCTTTGTTGAGGTAAAGGGCAACGATGCCATTGTGCGCAATAATACGGGTTACCGAAACGGAAATGACAAGGTGCTGTATGCGGTAGACCTGTATATGGCAGTGGACGGCTGGGGACAGAACAACCGTATCTATGATAATAAGTTCTTCATGGATTCTGAGGAGATACCCCTTGTGAAAGGCTGGAACTGTGCCGCTTATGTTTTCAGGAACGAAAGTGAACCCGTATGTCCTGCGGTGACAGGAAATAAAGTTATTGATGTGCTTGACATTTCGATGAAAGGCGATGTAAACGGCGACGGACTGGTAAATATCACAGATGCGGTAATCCTTCAGGATCATCTGCTTGCACGTCCGCAGAAAAAATATATATCAAATAATAATGCAGATATCTGCGGCGACGGGGTTCTGGATGTATTTGATATGTGCCTTCTCAGAAAACAGCTTATCTCCGAAGAAAAATCACCTGAGAGGATATATGTGAATTTCAATACGGAGGACGTTGGAAAGTGGCGTTTTACAGACGGACTTGGCGGACGTACTCTCCATGTCAGGCTGAGAGCCGATGCAGGACATGAGCTTGATATTGGCTGGGGCTACTGGAACCCCGATTTCGAGAATACAGAAACAGGGAAAAAAGGCAAGTGGATGCAGTTTTCACTTGACAGGATCAGGCTTGATGAAAACGGTGAAACTGAACTTACCTTTGAACTTCCCGAAAATGTTACAAGAGTGGACACAGAGGTATGGAATTACCTTAACGGTTCCGAAAAGCAGGATAAAAGTGCGTTAAAACTGACAGAAGCGTGGTTCTGATATTTGCTTTCAAGGGAGACATAAGTTGTCTCCCTTTTTTGTATCTGCATTTATCGGAATGATATAAAACATCATTATTATGAATCATTTCATCATTTACTTACATTAATATATACAATATAATTAGTATAAGAAAAGTCTCATGGAATTAGGCAGCCGTGAGACGAAAGGAGTAATTTTTATGAGAGAAACATGGTTCAAACGAATTCTTTCCTGCGTCATGTCAGGAAGCCTTCTGCTTGCGGGTTCAGCATACACGCATTCGGATGTGTATGCGGCAGGCAATTACGCAAGAGTAGCGGTACACGATCCTTCCATAGTCAGAACCGAGGAAGGCGGATATTTCGTCATAGGTTCGCATTTAGGCGCTGCGAAGTCTGACGATCTTATGAACTGGCGCTCAGCCGCAAATTCAGACCGTGGTTCGACGAATACCACATTTTTCGGCGATATCTACAAGGAACTTGCAATTCCCGAAAAATGGTCGAATACCTCAGCAGGCTATAATCTGGCAGGCAATATGTGGGCACCCGATATCATCTACAACAAGGATATGCAGAAATACTGTATGTACCTTTCGGTCAACGGTGTGGACTGGCATAGTTCAATAGTGCTTTGCACCGCCGATAATATCGAGGGCCCCTATAAATATGAGGGAACGATCGTATGGTCGGGATTTGAAACAAGACCTGCTGATCCTGCCAACAATTATAAGAACACCGATGTTGAAAAGGTGCTTGGAAACGATCCTGACCTTGGACGCTACCTCAACGGTCAGGGAAGATGGAATGCGGCTTACGGCACAAATGCCATCGACCCGGCGGTTTTCTACGACGAGGACGGCAAGCTGTGGATGGTCTACGGTTCGTGGTTCGGCGGAATATATATGCTTGAACTGGACGAGAAGACGGGACTGCGTGACTATAACGTGAAGTATCCGCTGACTGCCAATACTTCCGACCCTTATCTCGGAACTCACGTAGCAGGCGGACAGTGGGCATCGGGAGAAGGCCCCTACATCGAGTACATGAAAGACCCGGTAACAGGAAAAGGCTGGTACTATCTTTTCATTTCCTACGGCTACTTCAATTCCAACGGCGGATACAATATGCGTATATTCCGCAGTGAATCTCCGGATGGTCCCTATACCGACCAGAACGGCAACAGCGCTGTTTTCCCCCGTGGCGGAGATAATATCGGCGGAAATACAGGCGAAAGGCTCATGAGCAATTATCAGTGGAACTGCAATAAAAAGCCATTCAAGGCACAGGGACACAACTCTGCCCTTATGGATTCAGACGGCAAGCTTTACGTTATCTATCACACCAAATTCGATGATAATTTCGGCGCACATGAGGTTCGTGTACATCAGCTTATCATGAACGAGGACGGCTGGATAACTGCCGCTCCCTATGAGTACAGCGGCGAAACTCTCTCCGAAAGCGGTCATTCGTCAGATGCTGTAGCAGGTGATTATGAGTTCATTTTCCACACACTGAACCAGAGATTCGAGAACGAAAAAAGTGCAGATGTGGAAAAGCCTAAGAAGATAACTCTCACTCCTGACGGCAATGTCACAGGCGATGTAAAGGGAAGCTGGTCAATGCACAGCGGTACACCTTATATGTCAGTGACTATCGGGGACGTTGTGTACAAGGGCGCATTTCTTGTACAGGAGGACGAATCAGGTGACAATGCACTCCACATGACATTCACAGCAACAGGGAATAATACCTGCATATGGGGAAGCAAAAATGCCGCTTACGTCAAGGCAGCTGATGTGACGGAGACTGTACACATCGAGGAAGGAACGTACACTCTGAAAAATGTGAACAGCGGACTTTATATTGCTGAAGATAAGGAAAATGTCATTCAGTCGCAGTCTCAGCCGTGGGAGATAAAAGCCGTGGATGATGGTGTTTATGCGATACTGGACGAAAAAGGAAATGCGCTGACAGTTGACGGGGCTTCGCCTGATGACGGTGCAAATGTATCGGTAAGTCCGTTCAGCGGTGCCGAATCTCAGAAGTTCACAGCTGTACTGAATGACGACGGTTCATACTCGTTTATGACTCTTGTATCAGGCAAGGTACGCTGTCTGGATGTTTACAACATCAGCAAGGAGGAAGGCGCTAATATATGTCAGTGGGAATTCTGGGGCGGCGACGGACAGAAATTCATCCTTGATGCAGCGGTATTGCCTGAAAACAAAGGGCTTGCAGGTGATGTGAACTGTGACGGAATAGTTGACCTCTCCGACGCCGTACTGATAATGCAGTCACTTTCAAATCCTGCAAAGTACGGCACAGAGGGAAATGACAGCTCACATATCACCGAACTTGGAAAGCAGAATGGTGACGTATACAACAACGGCGACGGCATAACAAATATGGATGCACTTTCCATACAGAAACTGCTTCTTGAACTTATAGACAAGCTTCCCGAGTCCTGATTACGAAAAATATCCCTGACGCACACCTTTGCGGTGGATGTCGGGGATATTCTTTGTCAGAACCTGTCCACATAGGGATTTAAAAATTATGCCTGATAATCCGTACATTCACCCTATGTGGACAGGTTCTTAGAACTTGTGAAGACAAGTGTTTATTTCAATATTGTAATGTTCGGTAATAATAATCGAAGGACAAATTCCTGCTTATGATGTATAATAAGATCATGGAAACGGGGAGACCCGATAAAAACAGATGATACCGAAAGGAAGTATTTATTATGAAAAAGTCAGAAAAGATCTTATTTACCGTATTCAAGTTCATTTACTTTATAAGTCTCGCAGCAGGGGCCTGCGGACAAAAAGTTGGACGTAAGGAGTGCACAAAACAATGTACAGTTACGAGCAACGAAAGAAAGCGATCAAG
>Ga0255344_1003958_pt1 | contig 15692 bp, 10 predicted proteins | sample wastewater_treat_5_FD_192414 | JGI IMG/M metagenome (GOLD analysis project Ga0255344, IMG submission 192414) | Wastewater microbial communities from Lulu Island WWTP, Vancouver, Canada - plant18 | ecosystem: Engineered > WWTP > Wastewater > Unclassified | place: Canada: Vancouver, British... | reverse complement strand
CCAGGCCGTCAAAGCCATTAAGGATGCTATTAAGAAGACCTATGGCAAAAAAGGGGAAAAAATCGTCCAGATGAACTTTGCGGCCGTCGACCAGGCCCTCGAGAAAGTCTATCAAGTCAAGGTACCCTCCAAGGCCACCAGTCATATTCACATGGCCAAGATAGTGCCTGATGATGCCCCTGAATTTGTGCGCACGGTCACCGCAGAGATTATGGCCGGCCGAGGAGACAAACTGCCCGTCAGCAAGATGCCCTGCGACGGGAAATTTCCAACCGGAACCACGCAATACGAAAAACGCAACATCGCTGTCTATATTCCGGTCTGGGAGCCGCAACTGTGCCTTCAGTGCGGCCAGTGCTCGTTTGTCTGCCCGCATGCCGCAATCCGCATCAAGGCCTATGACCCCAGCTGTCTGAAGACGGCTCCGGCCGCTTTCAAGAGCACCGATGCCAAGGGCAAGGAATTCGCCGGGATGAAGTTTACCGTGCAGGTCGCCCCGGAAGACTGCACCGGCTGTGAGGCCTGCGTCATCAACTGTCCCGGCATGGAACGAGACGCCAACAAGCAGCCAACCGGGCGAAAGGCCATCAATATGGCTCTTCAGGAACCGCTGCGAATGCAGGAACGGGAAAACTTCGAGTTTTTCCTGTCTATTCCCAACACAGATCCGAACAAGTTTAAGATTGCCTCCATCAAGGGCAGCCAGCTGGTGCCGCCGCTGTTTGAGTTTTCCGGCGCCTGTGCCGGCTGCGGCGAAACAGCCAATGTCAAGCTCCTTACCCAATTGTTCGGCGATCGCCTGTATATTGCCAATGCCACCGGCTGTTCGTCTATCTACGGCGGCAACCTGCCAACCACACCTTATACAAAACGGGCGGACGGACGAGGTCCAACATGGAGCAACAGTCTTTTCGAAGATAATGCCGAGTTCGGTTTTGGAATGCGTTTGGCTATCAACAAAATGATGACGCACGCCCTCGAACTGCTGGAACAGGTCTCCGCTGCCGGATGTATTTCGAAAGATCTTGCCGACGCACTCAAAGAGGGAATGAACACACAGGATACCCAGGCAGGCATCGAACAGCAGCGTGCACGGGTAGAAGAACTCAAGGCCGCCTGCCGGAAAAGTCGTTGTCCAGAATGCGAACGGCTTTTAACGGTAGCGGACTATCTTGTCCGAAAGAGTGTTTGGATTGTCGGCGGAGACGGCTGGGCATACGATATCGGCTACGGCGGATTAGATCATGTGCTGGCCAGCGGGGAAAATATCAATGCACTGGTTCTCGATACCGAAGTGTATTCCAATACCGGCGGTCAGATGTCGAAAGCTACCCCCCTCGGAGCGGTCGCTCAGTTTGCGTCAGGAGGCAAACGACTTCCCAAAAAAGACATGGGACTGATTGCAATGACATACGGCAACATCTATGTCGCCTCTATTGCCATTGGTGCCAATCCCAACCAAGCTGTGAAAGCATTTGCTGAAGCTGAAAGCTATGAGGGGCCTTCTCTGATTCTTTCTTACTGCCATTGTATCGCGCATGGCCTTGAACACATGGGCCGAGGATATGAAGAGCAAAAGAAGGCCGTGGCTTGCGGCCATTGGCCTCTGTACCGTTTCGATCCGCGTCTGGCACAACAAGGCAAAAATCCGCTCCAGATGGATTCCAAAGCCCCAACCATAGATTATGCAGAGTATGCAAGCGGGGAAAACCGTTTCCGGATTCTTCAAAAGACTAAGCCGGAAATCGCTCAAGAGCTCCTTGAAAAAGCCCGACAGCATGTTAAGCGGAAATATGCTCTCTATGAAAAATTGTCTCAATTAGAGTGCTGAATAGACACCCCGGGCGGCTCCGAACTCCTTTCAGGGCCGCCCGGGCTTTGTTTAAAAGGAAGACTCGTATGACAGTCATAAAAAATGCAGGTTATTGGGCTTTCCTTCTTCTTGTTATTTGGACATGCGGCTGTTCAGTGCCAGCAGACCGCCCAAACACGCCCTCGCCGGAACAAACTTCTCTGAAGTGCACAGACCCCATCACAGCCCAGGCGGTCACTCTCTTTTACCTGCCTTCCGGAAAGATCTATTACACAAAACAGGAACATCGCTTCTGCCCCTCGCTGAACACGCTGGAGATCTCGGCGACAGAACCGGAAGGCAAAATCCTCTGGAAATGGGCCGATGGAATCTTTATCCGGCAGACATCCGTCCAGCAGCATTTTACTGCGGAATGGCAGGCAGATTCGTTGTATGCCCTCTTCGCCGGCTTTTTGTACGGTAGCGGTTTTCTCTCGACAGATACACTTGCGGTATCGGAACCCGTCAGTTTGGAAGGCCAGGCCTATATTCCGATAAAACTTCCAATTAAGACTGCAAACTTCGATGCCTTTTTATACAGAAATCGTAAAACCGGACTCATTGACAGGGTCGGAGTTTACAGCAAAACAGATAAAAAGGCAGAGATGGCAATCCTTTATAATTGGAGTCTCTTAGGACAAAACAATAGGATTGTTCCGCGGAAAATAGATATATTTGACATAACAGATGGTATTGTGTCTAAAAAGTTAATAATCCAGATCGATTACAAACATATCCTATGAAGAATATAAGAATAAAACCGATTTTCAATATGGAGGATACTTGAAAATGATGAAGGATTATTCGCCCTTTCTTGTTTTACTAAAAACTCGACTAAAAATCATTATACCAGAATTAAACGCCTTACATTAGGAGCCAAAACGATTCTTCTTTATGTTCGCAAAAAATGCATAAATAATATGCGAATAAGGTCTTTATGGCCGATAGAGCAGTTAAGAAGACGTCGCGATATACCGATAGCAAAATCGGTGACGAGACACATATAGCGGAGAATATGCATCTGTTATATCTTGGATAAATTCAATATGAGAAAAAAAATTGAAAAACCTGGTTTTCGAGGGGTAGTAGGGAGCATTCTGGTTCTTTCCTTTCTTTTCGGCTGCTATAACGACCCGTTAGACCCTACCCAAATAGGGCGATTTGAGCCCACCCCCAAAGTCAACGTAATCCTAAACACCCTCGGCGTAGCAGAAGAACCCAGTCCTGCTTACGAGGGCGCCGAAGACCCAAAACCTGAAGACCTCGTCGATTTCCAAACGGATTATGTGTTTGGAGCGGGCGATGTTGTTCAAATCAGCATCTTCGAACTTTACCAAGAAGGACAACTCTATACGAACAACTATGTCGTAACCGAGTCAGGCCGGATTTCTATTCCTGATGTTGGTATTGTCCAGGCAGCCGGTTTAACAGAGTCCCAACTCGAACAGGAGATACGGGATATACTATCTCCGAATATTCTCAAAAATCCTTCTGTTACGGTGAGTTTGGTTAATTCGCAGAAACAGTATTTTTCGATTGTCGGCCAAGGGTTGGGGACATCAGGACGATTTCCCCTCCCCCGTTATACCTTTCGCCTGACAGATGCAATTGCCTTGACCGGCAGTATTGCGGAATTTAACCTGAGTTATATCTATGTCTCACGGGATGTTCCGACGGAGCAATCGGATATCCTTCAGACAAACACCGCCGAACAATCATCTCCGGCCGATCTCCCCGCAAAATCAGCAGAACCAGAATCTTCACTGCAAACTCCAGACAAACCGGAGGGAAATCTTCTTGAAATTATCGCTCCGGCAGAAATCGGGCCCAAACGCAGAGGAATTTTGATTACGTCTGCGGAAATGGCCACCCGCCATGAGCTGGAAGCTCTGGCCGCTCCAGACGGCTTGGATGTTCCTCCTGCAGAAGAAACAACACAGCCGACTCCTGAAGAACAAGCATCCTCAGTGAACCCTAACGAACCCATTGAATGGGTCTATGAGAACGGCAAATGGGTCCCGAAAGTTCGTGCAGATGCCCCGATTACCAAACAATCACCGGCCGCTGCTCAGGAAACCCAACCAATACCCGAAGAACCTTTGCCGGCAGGTTTCGGCGTTGAAGGGCTTGGAAAAACAAAAACAACAACGAGAGTTATCCGCATCCCTGTAGACCGACTGCTGGCAGGCGATCCCCGCTGTAACGTTGTCATCCGACCTGGGGATCGAATCACCGTACCCTTAGACATTATTGGGGAATTCTGGATTTTGGGGAATGTGAACGCACAAGGGCCCTTCCCCTTAACCGGCAGACCCATCACACTTAAACAAGCCATTGCAACCGCCGGCGGCCTGAATCAGATTGCCTATCCCCAGAAAGTCGAGGTGATTCGTCGATTGGGCAAGAACTCCGCTGGTTTGGCTCAGGAAGAAATCGTACTGGTAGATCTGAAAAAGATTGCCAAAGGGACGCAACCCGATTTCTTTATCAAACCCTACGATTTAATTAACGTAGGTACTCACGGGAGCAGCCGGTATCTGGCAGTCTTGCGGAATGCCTTCCGGGCCACCTATGGGTTTGGGCTGGTTTATGACCGAAACTTTGCTAATGAAGACTTCGAAGACGTTTGGACATGGTAAACCCATGGAAATGCTCTCATGAGTCAAACCACAGCGACTGCAGAACACCCAACCCTGTCTCCTGAACCGCCTTCCCCTCGATGGCGGGATATCTCAGTTTCTGTTTATCTGCAGATCGGCATTATTGCTCTTTTATTTTATGCATTTTACTACGATGAAATCCATCGCCTTTTTGTGCAATGGCTGGACCCAAGTTGGTCACACGGATTCCTGATACCGTTGTTCAGTCTCTATCTGTTAAACCGACGAAAAGAAGATGTACTGCGAACAGAAATAAAACCCAGCTATTTTTGGGGAACTGTCGGACTGGCAGGTTCGCTCATTTTGTATGTTTTGAATCTCGTAGTATTTAAATTCGGCTATGGCCGGCCCCTCCTTATGCTGACGACGCTGGCTTCTATCGTCGTATTCCTTGGTGGGTGGAATCTGTTCAAACAGGTCTGGCTTCCTGTTTTTTATCTTTATTTCGCCATCCCCCTGCCTGCCGACATCTACACACGTATTTCCAGACCCCTTCGGACAATTGCGGCACAGGCCTCCGCAGTGATTTTAAACCTTATCCCCCAATTAGAAGCCAACACGCAGGGAGTAACTATTGAAATTGAATACAAAGGGGTTCCGCTGGAACCGGGCTTAGATGTAGCAGAAGCATGCAGCGGGATGCGGCTTTTGTGGGCTTTCCTGGCACTGGGAGTGCTGATGGCCTATCTGCACAAACGTCCTGCCTGGCAGAAGATTATTCTCCTGCTGAGCACAATTCCCATAGCCATTCTGTGCAATCTTATTCGAGTGACCGTCACCGGCCTGATTTATATCTTCGGCGACCCCCAATATGCCCAAGGCATTTATCACGATATGCTCGGGATGATGATGATTTTTGTAGCATTCTTCTTTTACTGGGGTTTGGCATGGCTGATGGAAAACCTGTTTGTGGAGGAAACAGAAACAGCCAAGGAAGTCGTTATCCGCAGAAAGAGTCCTGAATCTTCTTCCGGAAGGGAGTCTGGTTTATGAGGTCTGCCTCCCGATCGATTTTGACCCCCTCTTTCCTTCTTTGCAGCGGCATTTTAGCAATTGCCACTGTCTCCAAAGAATTCTCCATTTATCAAATGGGAGTTTATTTTTCAAAATCTCCCCTGCCCCTGAAGGCCTCTTTTGAAAAAATGGATGAGGCCAAACTGGCTCCTTACATTGTTCAGAAGAAAAATCGCATCACAAATCGGGATGTGCTGGATAGTTTAGGAACCGAAGAATACCTGCAATGGGAATTGGAAGACCCGGAAGTTCCCAAGGACAGTCCTTTGCGTTTTTGTTCTTTATTTATTACATACTACACCGGCAATCCGGATATGGTGCCGCATGTACCGGATGAATGTTATGTCGGCGGCGGCAATCGAAAACTCGGCGGGGAAATCCTTCAAATTCCTATCGACAAAATTTCCATGCCGGAAAATATACGCCGCCTGATTCCAGATACAATTGGCATACAATCTATTCTTTTCAGCCAAAAAAGTCAGGGGCTCGTACCAACGGAAAAAGAATTGCGAGTCCAGTATTTCTTCAAAACCAACGGCAAATATGCCTCTAGCAGAACCGAAACAAGGGCCATCCTTGGAAGTAATTTTTTCAGCCCCTATTCGTATTTCTGCAAAGTAGAATGGAAATTTTATGGAATCGGCTTTTCCGATGTCCTCTATCCGGATAAAGAACAGGTTGTTGAAGGCAGCCGAAAACTTCTTTCGATTCTCCTGCCGATTCTTGAAGCCGACCATTGGCCGGACTGGGAAAAAACCAATCAAAAATCAACAAGTCCTTCCTAAGAAACGGATAAGCGAAATATGGCCAAGAAACTCAATAAAAAGGTTGTCGTAATTCTGCTGGTCATCGCAGGCATCTGTGCATTGGGTGCAGCGGGAGCCGGAGTTTATCTTCTGAAAAGCCGAAACCCTGAGTATTGTCTGAAAAGGGCCCAGGAAGCTCTTGAAGAAAAGGACTATAAAACTGCTGAACGGTACTTCGGCAGGGCTTGTGCCGTCGCCAAAACCAACCGGGAGAAAATTGAAAACTACTTTCGCCTTGCTGAGTTTCACCTGATTCAGAATGATTATCACGAGGCGGATTGGAGCAAAGCCCTCGGCTGCTGGAATCAAATCCTGAGGATTGATCCTAAAAATGAACCCGCCACGCGTAAAATGTTTGATTATTTCTACGAAGTGGCCGACCTGGGTCAATCCCAAGCATGGAAGCAGGTACAGAATTACTCCGGTGACCTCCTGAAAATTTTGGAGGAGACCCAGCAGCCGACGGACATCAAAGTTCTTCTGGCTCATGGTCGAGCTTGTTTGGAAATTGCCCGGCTTGGGACTACCAGCGATCGGCTGGAGCTGCTCAAGGAAGCGGCAGCCGACTTTCAGCGGTATCTTGAGCTGAATCCCTCCGATGTCAAAGGATATGAATATCTGGCTGAATGTATGTTGGTGCGGGGGTCAATCGAGGCATCTCAGGGAAACTTGCAATCTCAACAAACCGCACACCAGGAATCGGAAAAGATTCTTCAGCAGGCGATTGAACGCAGCGACAATTTGCCGGCGGCGTGGGCAGCCAAAATCAATTTCGAGTTGGAAACACTCACTGACCCAAACCGTCTGGAAGAAATTCGTCAGGAGGCCGAGAATCTTATTCAAACTCTGCCTGCAAGCGACCTTTTATATGCCGCCTTGTCCAATGCCTATGAACGAAGCGGACGTCGAAGCCGCGTAGAGGAACTGACAAAGGCCGTCGAGGCGATGCGTCAGGCCGCAGCAATGAAACCCGAGGATATCTCCTATATTCTCCGATTAGCCAGTCTGCTTCATCGGCTTGGTTCCATTCAGAAAAATCCGGCTCTCATCGAAGAAGCCCTTCAGATTGCGGAAAAAGGCCTTCTGCTTCCGGATGCTCAGAAACAAAGCGGTCCGCGTGAATCGTATGCCCGCAGCAATCAATACACCCTGCATTCATTCATTGCCCAAATTCGTATCGACTCGATTTTGGAAGGTCAGTGGGCAGGACGTTCTCCGGATGAATTCAAGCCGCAGTTGGAGCGGGTCAAGAACGCCGCTGATCGGATGACGCAGCTGGTCGGTACGGCGGAAAATCCGATCATCCAAAAATGGCAGGGGCTGATTGCCCTTGCAGAAGGTCAGCGGGAGAAAGCCATCCGCCAGTTATACAAAGTCTATGAACAGCTCAAGGCACTTGATCGACCCAATGAACTTTCCCAGATTGATTCGTATCTGTGTTATGTTCTGGCAAAGGAAATGGCCAATCAGAATGTTTTCGGAATGCAGAAAGAGTTTCTTGAAAAAGCCCTATTCAATCGGAACAGTGTAGCTTCGTGGAAACCGGAGACTCTGATTGACTATGCCAAAATTTTAATGACTTCAAGAAACTATCCCCAAGCGGTGGCGATGATACGCACTTATGAAAGCAGCTACGGAAGCACAGCCGAAACAAAATATTTGCAATTACAGGCCTATATAGAAGCTGGATTCACCAAGGAAGCGGAAGAAACCTTAGCCTCTATGAATCCGGATGAAGCGGATACCATCGCGCTTCGCCTGCTCCTGCTTAATCGAAAAATTATCGAGATGTCTTCTTCTGCTGCCGGCGAAGAACAAACAGCGTCCGCAGCAGAAATGAAAAGCCGGCTGGATTCTTTGTATAATGAGCAATTTGCTTTGTTTTCCAAACTGCTGAATCTGGATGCCAGCCGGGTCAACAGCTCCTTGCTGCTGAGCAGCTGCCATCGCTGGATTCGCGACAAACAAATCGAGAAGGTCAAACCTCTGGTGGACGCCTATCTCCAGCACAAACCGGATGAACCGGCCTTTGTTCTGCTTCAAAAACAATTGACTGAGCCGGACCCAACAGTGATACCCTCTGAGCGGATGGCCCAGTTAACCGAAGAGGCCCTGTTAGGGATTTCCGATCCTCGCAAGCGGCTGGTTTCATGGGCTCAGTATCTTGTATCAGCCAATCGGATTCCGGAAGCGTTGGCGGCCTATCGTCAGGCCTATGAGCAATTTCCGGAGGATACAGCTGTTGCCAATGCTTATTACGAATTGCTGCTGCGTGAGAAATCTTTCGAAGAAGCAGAGAAAATTGCCCAACAAGCTCGTCAAAAGAACCTCGACGGCTGCGAAGGCAGTTTCTACGCTGCTCAGATGGAAATAGCCAGGGAGAATTATGATGCCGCACTTCGGCGTCTGGAAGAATGTTTGACCTATCGGCCTTTGTTCCCGCAGGCCTGGCTGCTGAAAAGTCGTGTCTTTTTGGCCCAGAACAAATTAGATGACGCCATCACCGCCGCCCAGACCGCCGCCCAGATGAATCCGCTCAGTCCGGATATTATTCTGCATTACGCCTCGCTTCTGCAGGAACGAAACACACGCCTTGGCGGCAAAGTCACACCGGAACAGGTGGAAGAGGCCGAACGAATGCTCATTCTGGCTATGATGCTGAATCCCGGCAATCAGAATCTGCAGAGTTATTATGCGGAAATCGCTTTCGAAAGAAATCCGGAGCGTTCGCTGGCAATGCGGCAGCAGCTTCTGAAAAGCAATCCCTCCGCATCCAATGCTATTCTCCTCGGAAATATGGCGATGCGGATGGCCGCTCAAGAACGAAATCCGGAAAAGAAGGAAGGTCTCTACCAAATTGCCGGCGCTGCTTATCAAAAAGCCCTCGAAATAGAGCCGAACAATGAAGGAGTTCTTAACGCTTATGCAGAATATCTGCGCCAAACCGGTCGATCGGCGGAGGCCGAAACTGTCCTGAGCGGTCAATCCGATGTTTTGTGGCGATTCTATCTGCGGGACGGTCAGTTTGAGAAGGCCGAAGCCATCCTGAATGAAATGCTTCAAAAAAATCCATCTGACAAAGAAGCACTGCAAGGGCTGATTTTGGTCGCCAGAGGCAAAGGCGACCGCACCGCTGTGAAAAAACTGCTGGACAAAATGCAGCCGCTGGCATCCACGCCAGAAGAGGAATTATGGATTCTCCAACTTTATCTTGAATTTGAATTTACGGACTCTATTGACAAACAAATTGCCAGTTTCCGAGAACGCTATCCGGATAACAGCCAAGTACTTCTGCTGGACGCATGGTATAACATCAGCTGCGGGCATCTGCAGGATGCACTGGCGAAACTGAATGAGTTTCTAGCCGGCAATCCTGAGCATGCCGGCGCGTGGCGTCTGCGGGGGCGAGTCTATCGTCTGATGGGAGACTATCCCAAAGCCATTGATTCTCTGCTGCGCAGTAAAACAATTGAACCGCTTGCCGCTACCCGTATGGAACTGGCCAATGTGTATCTGGAAAGCGGACAGGTGGAAGCCGCCATTGGAGAGCTGAAAACAGCCCTGAACGAGCCGCAAGCTCCTATGCAGCTGCGCATTATGCTTGAAAACATCTACGAGCAGCATCATCGAACCAGTGATTTGAAACGCTTTTATCTGGAAACCCTCGCTAAGTATCCAGACAATGTTTATTGGCACTTTCGAGCAGGGAAATTCTTTCTTGAGCAGAAAGACCTGACCGCCGCAGAACAGATGCTGGCCAAAGCATGGGAACTGAGCCGCAAGAATGGTCCTGGCGATTCACGAACGCTGGACTACTACCTGGAAACACTTCTCCAGAGCAAGAATTATAATAAACTGCTGGCCTTTGCGGCTGAACTAATCGATTCCCCTCATGCAGCAATTCTCTATACCTATATAGCCCAAACCCATCTGGAACTTGGGCAGAAAGATAAGGCCATTCAGAACTTCTTCCAAGCCCTTGAAAAGACAGGAACCAATCTGGACCTGATGAATGGGATCATCGCCATCATCGTGGAAAAGACCGGTCCCGAGACGGCAGCCCAATGGTGCAGCCAAAAGATCCGTCAGGATCCAAAATCCATGCAAGGACTGCTGGGGGCCGTTAATCTGTATTCTCAGACCGGCCAGTACAATCAGGCTCTTCAATATACTAATACATGTCTGGAGCTGCTCCAGCCCTCCCAAATAGAATGGGTCCAACTCTCCCTGAAGAAGGCCAATCTTTTAACAATGGCTTATTCTCAGACCTCCGACGAACAGTACCTTCAGCAGGCAATAACCCTGATGGAAGAAATGCTTGAAAGGATGCCCAACAACTATACGATAATGAATAATCTGGCTTACATGCTGGCCGACAGCAATCAGCAGCTCGATAAGGCGCTGGAGTATGCTCGAAAAGCATGTCAGAACGAAATGGGCAATCCTGTTTATCTGGACACCTATGCCTATATTCAGTGCCTCCTTGGAAACTATGAAGAGGCCCATCAGGCACTGCTGCGGACGATCCAGCTTCACGAAGCACGCAATGAATCAATCCCGTGGGAAGTCTTTAAGCATCTGGGAATGACCCAGGAAGGGTTGGGAAAGAAGACGGAAGCTGCAGCGGCCTATCGGCGAGCTGTATCTGCCGCAGGCATTCCATCTGCAGACAAAGAAGTCCTGGAAAAGAAAATCCAGGAATTGAGCTTATAAAATTCAGAGAAAATGATCCTTTCAGCAGGAGTATAATATGGCTGAGCAAATTCAACGGGTTATCCAGGGAATGACAACTCCGGTTGCGGCTTATCCTGTACCGCCGCGAATGGCCATGCCGCCGGCGGCTGCCCCCACTTTAACACCCAAGGAAATTTTAGGCATTCTGAGACGGCACATGTGGATGATTATCCTTTTCACAGCGGGGGGATTCATCTTGAGTATAGCCGTCTATATTTTCACGCTGCGTTTCTTCCCGCGCTATACCGCAGTGGCCGGCATCGAAGTCTTGCCTCCTATTACGGCAGACCCTCGAGAATTTACTGCTGCTCAACCCCAAAAGGATTTGTTTTATCAGTTTCGAGCTACCAAAGCGGCATTGCTTAAAGAGCAGGATATGCTGCAGAACTTAATCAAGCAGGACAGCATTCGAGCCACAAAATGGTTCGAACAATTCGTGGAACGCAGTGCAGACGGTGAAATTGTCTCCATCGACACAGCCAAAGCTATCGACCGCCTCAACAAAAAACTTGTTGCCAATGCCCCGAGGGATCAGGACTTTATTCGGGTATCGATGACTTGCAGCAGTGCACGAGAGTCTGCTTTGATTGTCAATGAAATGGTTCGTCTTTTCCTTTCCGACCAGCGAGAAAAAGCCCGTGCAAGCGTTTCGGAAGAAATGGCTGCTGAAGAACGAAACCGTCAAGACCTTCGGGAAAGTTTAAATGCAATCCAAAGCCAAATGGATTCCCTTCGTGCCGGCAGCGACTTCGCCAGACTCAATATCGAGGGAGGCGAATTTCGGGATTATATGGACCAGAAATTGGCCAATTTATACAATGAATTCAGTCGTCTTGAAGCAGAAAGAGATCGGCTTAATGTTCTGCTGCAAATTGCCGAGCGTCGGGCAACTCAGGTGGATTATGATCAAGTCGTCCAGGAAGCCGTTGAGCAGGACATGATCGTACGGCAGCTGCAGAATTCACTAAACAGCATCGATGCCCTTCTGGCCCAGCAGAAAGCGCGATTCGGCGAAAACCATCGGCTGGTTCAGGAAACGCTGCACGCTCGGGAACAATTCAAAAAAGATCTCGATGCCCGCAAGATTGAAATCGCTGAAATTGTGAGAAACTCTCAATGGCAGCAGATTCAGGATGAAGTAGCCGCCTTGCGTCAGCAGCTGGAGGCGGTCACGCGGCAGGTTCAGCAGGCCAGAGACGAATACAAACGGGCGGACAACGACCGTGCTCAATATGCCAAATATGAAATTGAACGAACCGAAAAACAGACCCTGCTTGAAAAAGCCAACGCACATTATGAAAGTCTTCGAGCTCTTTTCAACGACCCTTACTTGAGTAAGCTGCGCAGTCTGGGGCTGGCACCGGAACCCCTGAGAGTGAGCTCGCCGCGATGGCAACTTTATTTGCCGGCCGGCTTCATCCTGGGACTTTTGGCGGGGCTGGGACTTGCCTTTGCCATAGAGCTGCTCAATGACCTGATCCGCACACCAAGTGAAGTAATGCGGCATTTGAAAGTTCCGCTGCTGGGCAACATCTGTCATGCAGACGATGATAAGGACGTGGAAGGGATAGACCTCTTTCATGTTGTCCGCCAGGCCCCGTATTCTATTATGAGCGAATGCTACCGACAGCTTCGTACCAATCTGAAACTTTCAGCCGGCACAGCCATGCACAAATCTCTGCTGATCACCAGCCCGAATGCCGGAGACGGAAAAACATCTGTCGCCACCAATTTAGCCAGCACCTTTCTGGCCGAAAACAGGCGAATTCTTCTGATTGACGCCAATTTCCGCCGTCCTGCCCTCGCTCATCTTTTCCCGCGGACCGGAGAAACTGGTGCGGTTGCTGAGCATCCGGACTATGGCCTGAGTAATTATTTGATGGGGCAGTGCACAGATATTTCACAAATTATTCGGCCCAGCGGCATTGCCGGATTGGACATCATTGACAGCGGCCCCCTTCCCTCCAATCCGGCCGAACTGCTCGACAGCCCGCGAATGAAGGAACTGCTCGAGCAATGTAAAACTCATTATGATTATGTTCTTATTGACGGTCCCGCGATGCTGGTCAGCGATGCCAAATCCCTGTCGGCCGCCGCCGACGGCACACTGGTTGTCTTTAAAGCTTCCGCCACTCATCGAGGGGCAGCCATGCGAATTCTTCGGGAACTTCAATCGATTCGAGCCAATATCGTCGGGACGGTTCTGATGGGCGTCAGGAGTCTCAAGGGCGGCTATTTCCAGGAAATTTATCGCTCTTATCTGGACTATCATCAGCTTCCCGTCCGCTCAAATCCTTAAAAGGGGCTTCTTCCTATGCAGCACTATCTGGTCACCGGCGGAGCCGGCTTTATCGGTTCCAACATTTGCAGACGTCTTGTCCAAGAGAAAGCTTCTGTCCGGGTGGTGGACAATCTCCTAACCGGCAAAAAAAGCAATCTGGCCGACATCCTTGATTCTATCGAATTCATCGAGGGCGACATGGGAGAGGAAAAGACCGCCCGCCAATGTATGAAAGGAATTGATATTGTCCTTCATCAGGGGGCCCTCCCTTCGGTACCGCTCAGCGTGGAAAAGCCGGCCGACACCCATCGTCATTGTGTAGATGCCACTTTTACTCTTTTAATAGCTGCACGGGATGCCAAAGTGAAACGTTTCGTCTATGCAGCCAGCTCATCCGCCTATGGAGACAGCCCGACTCTGCCAAAGACGGAATCGATGCTCCCTGCTCCGCTTTCCCCCTATGCGGCAGCCAAACTATTCGGTGAATATTATTGCAGCGTCTTCTCTAAGGTATTTGGGCTGGAAACGATCTCGCTGCGCTATTTCAACGTCTTCGGCCCCTATCAGAATCCGAAAAGCCAGTACGCCGCCGCCATCCCTGCTTTTGTCACAAGCATCTTGAACGACCGTCCGCCCACAATCTTCGGCGACGGAGAACAAAGCCGCGACTTTACTTACATAGACAATGTTGTCGAAGCCAACCTGCTGGCTGCCCGTGCTCCTCGGGCAAATGGCGAAACCATTAATATTGCCTGCGGTCAGCGCATCACTCTCAACGAAGTTGTGCGGCTGATTAATCAATACCTCGGCAAAAACGTTCAGCCGGTTTATGCCCCGCCGCGTGCCGGTGATGTCAAGCATTCACTGGCCGACATTCAAAAAGCTCGGCAACTCATTGGCTATCAACCCGTCATTTCCTTCGAAAAAGGCCTCCAAAAAACCATCGACTGGTATTGCCGAAATCTTGCCTGAAATAAGGTTTCGTCCGCGACAGCATGTTGGGAACCGTCGAGAATAAGCAGAGAGATGGCTTGACGAGGAAAAGCGAAAAGCCATCCTGTTTTCTGCAAAAACGGGCTAATTGTTTTTTCTAATAGCGATATTATCGGTACCAAAATACTATAGAAAAATGAATACGGCCGAGGCAATATGATTTTTCAGCAAGCTAAAAAGTGAAAATGGAAAATAAGGGCAAGCCAGGGAAACCTTGACTTTTTGCACAAGAATTTGGTAAAATAAGGTCTGGAATCCGAGGGGAAAAATGCAATTTCCAAAAATCAGCAACATCCTGATCATCAATGGAACAGACAAATTTTTACCATTGTCATCCGCTTGTCTAGCTGACTTTAAGGGTTGCAAAGACGTCTGCAATAACCTTTATGAAGCTGTTCGGGTTCTTGCCGGACTTTCGGACGATACGGGGGTTTTACTCATCGCTCCTCTGAAAGAACTTTCAAAGGAAAAGGGGTCTTTCGTGTCCTTTTTAGAGCGGCACCCCAACATCCGCTGCCTTGCTTTACACCCAAACAGACAAGAATATCCATTGGTCTTACAGCAGGCAATCTGGGAAGGAAAACTATGGCCATGTTTGGGAGAAGATGCTCTTCCGGAAGCCATCCATTGGATTACGAAGCATAATCAGCAAGGTGCCGTTAATAAGCAAAACTCCTCCTTCGAACCGGACCCCATATCTCTCAGCACTGAAGAGATAGAGGCCTTGTTCAATTCGGAATAGGCAATGAGCAGCCAACCCTCTACAATCCTGCTGATCGGCCGCCCTCAAGAAGCTCTGCGGAATCCGGACGCCCTGGACGCAATGACAGTCTGCAAATCTATCTTAGAAGGCATTGAACAGGCCCAATCAACCCGGTTCGACACAATCGCCGTGGTGATTTCCAATATTCAGGGGCAAATCCGCCAGGCACTGGAAGCACTTCGGCTCAGCAGCCCTCATGCTCGCATCATTCTGCTGGCAAAAATGCTCGAAGAACCGCTGGCTCGTGAGCTGACAGACGGCTTTGCCTTCATACCAGCTGCTGCCGATGATTATTTGATTTGCCCTATCCGTGCCGAAGAGCTTCGGCCTCCCGCTGCTCAGTCAAACTCTCCAGCGGCACTAACAAGCGAACGAGAGCGGGAATACCAAGAACGAATTCGACAGCTCGAAATCCTCGCCACGCAAGATGATTTGACAGGTCTGAAAAACCGACGATATCTCAATCAGTTCCTTATCCAGGTGCTGGCACTGGCAAGGCAGTACCGCTTTCCTGTAACGCTGCTGCTGTTTGATATTGATAATTTTAAGCAGTACAATGATCAGTTTGGTCATTCGGTCGGAGATAAGG
>Ga0255344_1003955_pt1 | contig 15722 bp, 4 predicted proteins | sample wastewater_treat_5_FD_192414 | JGI IMG/M metagenome (GOLD analysis project Ga0255344, IMG submission 192414) | Wastewater microbial communities from Lulu Island WWTP, Vancouver, Canada - plant18 | ecosystem: Engineered > WWTP > Wastewater > Unclassified | place: Canada: Vancouver, British... | reverse complement strand
AAGTAGCAAGAGAAAGCTTTATCGCTCGGGGAATGAGCTCTAATTTATTGGGAACGATTACAATATCTGCTGCTTCTATGGCTATATCTGCTCCCTGACCAAGAGCTATACCAATATCTGCTTGTTTAAGTGCTGGCGCATCGTTAATACCATCCCCTACCATAGCTAAAGCACCATATTCATCTTGTAATTCTTTAATAATTTTAGCTTTATCTCCAGGAAGTGCATCAGCTATAAATTTATTGATACCACATTCTGCTGCAATGGCAGAAGTGGTCTCTTGATTATCACCACTCAATAAAATGCTTTCAATTCCCATTTCTCTTAGAGTTTTTACTACCTCAAAAGCTTCAGGACGAATGGTGTCTGCCAGATATAGTATACCCAGGACTTGCTTCTCATCCGTCAAAAATACGGAAGTAGCGTAAGGATATTGTGTATCTTTTAGGTTGAGTTCGTCTATTTTAATACCCTTTTCTTTTAGGAGAGCAAGATTACCCAGATAATAGCTTTGACTATTTATTTTAGCAGAGATACCCTTTCCACTATAGTTAGTGAATTCTTCAATAGGTAAGGTTTGCAGGTCACGAGCCTGAGCTTCTGTAATAATAGCTTTAGCCAGGGGATGTTCACTGCCTTGTTCCAGACTAAAAGCAATCTGTAATATCTCTTGTTCTGAAAGTTTTGGACTCACTATCTTTAAAAGCTTTAAGTTCCCATAGGTAATGGTGCCGGTCTTATCAAAAACTATAACTTTTACATCTTTCATCCTTTGTAAAGCTTCTCCATTTCTTATTAGAATCCCTCTTTCAGCTCCAATTCCACTACCCACCATTAAAGCTGTAGGTGTAGCAAGTCCCAGAGCACAGGGACAGGCAATCACCAGAGTGGCAATTGCCGCCATCAAAGCTGCAGCTAAGCCATAATTAGCTGAACTTAATGGAATAATTGTCCGAATGGCTTCGCTTATATTACTCATAAAAGACGGAAAAAGTAGCCAGGCAAAAAAGGTTAAAATGGATAGTGTCAAAACAACTGGAACAAATACAGATATTATCTTATCTGCTAATAGCTGAACTGGCACTTTGGAATTCTGAGCCTCCTCCACCAATTTTACTACTTGAGCCAGAAAACTATCTTTACCTACTCTTTCTGCTTGCACTTTAATAAAGCCATCAAGATTTAAAGTTGCTCCCAGAACTCTATCTCCTGCTTGACGATATACAGGTAAAGATTCTCCCGTAGCGATTGATTCATCAAGATTGGCACTACCCTCAATAATAATTCCATCGGCTGGAACTTTTGCTCCTGCTTTTACTAAAAATATATCTCCTACTTTAAGTTTATGCACTGGAATCTCTTTTTCTTCATCATCTATAAGCACAAGAGCTGTTTTTGCTCCCAGATTAATAAGTTTTCTAATCGCTGAAGAAGCCTGACCTCGTGCTTTTGTCTCCAGATATCTACCCGTTAGATGAAATGCCAGAATCATTGCTGCTATACCACTGAAATCATCTGCTCGTATTCCATTTACGATTAAAGATAAAGGAACTACCAGCAATGAAGCAATCGTGCCAATAGCTATCAATACATCCATATTGGTGCCTCCAGTGCTTATTGCCTTGAAGGCTGAAATATAGACTTTACGAGCAGGAAAACACATCCCTAAAATAGTTAAAGAAAATATTATCCAGTTTGCTGCTTTATGCCAGGAAGGCATCTCGTGAGATGCCATCATTATTAACATTATTGCCATCACAATGATGGCTATAATCCACATTTGAATCATATTCTTTCTGGCTATTTGCACTTTCTGTATCTGTTCATCTTCCGTCAGGATAATACTTTCCCGAACTGAATAGCCAAGAGATTCTATGGTTTTTACTATATCTTCAACCTTTAGATATCTATCATCATATTCAAGGGAAGCTTCTTCCAGTCCAAGATTAACACTTGCTGAAATCACTCCTTTTAAACTGGAGAGAGCTTTTTCTACTCGTGCACTACAGGCTGCACAATGCATACCGTCAATACCAAGATTCAACTGTTGTCTCATTTTTTTATACTCCTTTTTATATTAAAATCTTATTCTAATAAATCTGAAAGGCAATCTCTTTTTGATATGCAGAGATAGGTAGGTCTCCTTAGAGTTATCCTGTATCACTTTAACCTATAAAAAACATTTATTTTTGCACCAGTTTTTGCATATATCTATAAAGATATTAATTCCTGATGATTAAAGGAAATAACTAATGCCCAAAAAAACTTTTAAATATTTATCTCTGATACTTATACTGTTAGCTCCACTATTTCTTCTGGCTGAAACCTCCGTTGCACCTTTTAATATTGTTAATATTTCGGACAATTATATCCAAATACGCTTTGAACTTCCAGCCTGGTCTATGGAAAGAAGTGAAATTAATAATCTATCCCGAGTTAAAATAGACGATATCCCCTATCTTTTCCTGGAAGAGACCGAAACTCTTCCTGTATTTAGCACGATGATTGCCATTCCCTATCAGGGAGGGGTCAATCTGCAAATAAACACTACTCAACAAAGTATTCAGAATCATATTAGACTTGATTTTGACTCATTACTTAGTTCTGAGAAAGCAAGTGGAAGATATAATGAAGAATTGTATCCTGCAAATTCAGTAGTAATTTCAAAACCTCAAATTATGCGTGATTTTCGTATTGTCACTTTAAATATCTATCCCTTCCAGTATGACCAGAGTAAACAAACTTTATCTATCTCAGAATCAATTGATATTCAATTAAATTATGATAATCAACCTTCTATCAATGAAATAGAACCCCCCTTAAACTTATCTCCTGCTTTTGAAAAGATTTATCCTGCTCTGATTTTGAATTACGAACAGTTTATTACCCGTGATGAAATAACTTATTCTCGTCCCAGAATGCTGGTGATATATGGAAATTATTCAGATACTACCTATTTAACCCAGGTCAATAATTATGTTAACTGGAAAAAACAAAAAGGTTATATAGTAAATGCAGTTAGTACTTCTACTACTGGTAGCTCTTATACTTCTATAAAAAACTATATTCAAAATCAATACAATAATCCTTCAACTCGTCCTGATTATATTGTCCTTATTGGTGATACTTCCGGCAATATGGCTATCCCCAGTTACAATAGTTATATTGATTATTACTACACTTGGTTAGCTGGGAATGATAACCTGGGAGATGCAGCCATAGGACGAATATCGGTTGAGAGCACAGCCGATATGGTAAATTATATGGCAAAGGTCTCTTCTCTGGAAATAGATGTAAATATTAGCACTGCTTCCTGGCTTAATAGTATGCTACTGGTTGGAGATTCCAGCAGTTCTGGTATTTCTACCATTTATACTAATAGATATATACACGATCATTCCTTAATGGTTAATCCTTCTTATACTTATACCGAACTTTATGGACCTTCTCCTTCTTCTACCACTATCAATAATGCTATAAATCAAGGAGTAGTTTTCTATAACTATCGTGGTTATATTGGGATGAGTAATTGGCCAAATACAATCAGTCAATTAAATAACGGTTATAAGCTATTCCATAGTGTTTTTATTACTTGTAATACCGGTACTTTCAACAGTGGAACGAGTACTACGGAAGCGGTAGTTAGATATGGAACTGCAGCTTCTTTAGGAGGGGCAATAACCTCAATAGGAATGGCAACTTCCTCAACTCATACGCCTATGAACAACTGTCTGACTGTAGGAATCTTTCATGGCATCTATCCTCTGGGAATGCGAAATATGAGCGAAGCAATGCTCTATGCTAAACTCTATCTGTATGCTGTCTATGGAGCTAGCCAATCCACCCAGGCTTATAATTTCTCTTCCTATTGTAATTTAATCGGTGATCCTACTGCTTCTGTCTATGTAGGCATTCCTTCAACTTTCATTTCCAATGCACCTACTTCTATTTCTGCAGGTTCATCTACCTTAGAAATCACAGTTTTAAATGACCACGATCAAATTGTGCAAGGAGCCTCTGTCGTATTGAGCAATGAAAATGGACAGCAAGCTTTAGCTTATACCAATGCTCAAGGTAAAGCCTTTCTGGAATTTGCTTCCAATCTCTCTGGTTCTTTAACCTTAACTATTAACAAAGATGATTTCAAACCACTGGTATCAACCATTAATATTGTCAGCAGTGGTGGAATTGTTTTCAATGGTACAGAACTTGATGACAATATGTGGGGTAATGGTAATAGCTTGTTAGATGCTGGAGAAACAGTTGAAACATATGTAAGTCTTAAAAATACAACCAATCAAGTCTTGACGCCTGCTGTGATTGCAAATTGTTCTGATCCATATGTAACTTTAATTCTTGCCAGCCGAATTCAATATAATAATATAAATCCTCAAGCAAGTGGTGTGAATATTGACCCCATTGTTTTTAGTGTCGCTTCACATTGTCCTGATCAACATCAATTTTCCCTAAAACTTACAGTGGAAACTACGGCAGGTAGCTGGGAAGTATATGTACCATTTACAGTTCATAATGGTAATCTAAATATAGCCTCTTATACTTTTATTGGCGCCACTAATAACTATATTCATCCTGGTGATAACCTTCCTATGACTATTAGCCTAACAAATGTTGGTTCACTTGGGTTAAATGGAATAAATGCAAGACTACGTTCTCGTGATATTTACTTTACAATAACCGATTCTATTGGAACTTATGGGTCTATTCCTGTTGCCTCAACTGTTTCTAATAATTCTGACACTTTTAGTGTTTTTGCTCGAAGTACCTGTATAGACGGAATGGTGATACCTCTGGAACTTTATCTCTATAACTCTGCGGGTTATAAGGAAACTATTTATTTTACTGTCACCATAGGACAAACTACAATACACGATCCATTGGGACAGGATGCTTATGGATACTTTATCTTTGATCAGGGTGACACAGGGTATGATCAGTGTCCAACTTATAACTGGATTGGTATTGCACCTGCGGAAGGAGGCAGTGGAACTCTTCTTCCTCTCTATGATCCAGGAAATACGAGTGATGAAGGAGATCAAACTTCAGCTGTAGCTATAACAACTGTTAATCTTCCCTTCCCCTTTAAATTTTATGGGATAGAATACACTCAAGCTTCTATCAGTTCTAATGGTTTTATTGCCTTTGGACAAACTCAGGATGCAGATTGGCGTAACTGGAGAATTCCGGATGCGGGAGGTCCAAGTCCTATGATTGCCGTTTTCTGGGATGACCTCACGCTTGGAACTGGTAGTGGTGTCTACACTTATTACAATGCAACTTTACACTATTTTGTAGTGGAATGGTATCATATGATTTCCGGATATAATAATAGCTCACTGGAAACCTTTGAAGCCATCTTATATGACCCCATCTATTATCCTACCTCCACCTTAGATGGACAGATTAAACTGCAATACCAACAATTCAATAATATTGATTTAGGTTCTGGTGATACTTTACCTCATGGAAATTATTGTACTATCGGAATTGAAGACCATACCGAAACTATAGGCTTGGAATATACTTTTAATAACACTTATCCTACTGCAGCTGCTCCACTTTCTCATAATTCCGCACTTTTTATTACTACCAGACCAATTTTACCAGATTATCCTTATTTAGTTTTAGAACAGATACTTGTGATAGATCCTAACGATAATGCCCATTTAGAACCAGGAGAAAATGCGGATCTATCTATTCGTCTGGGAAATCGTGGCTTGGTTAATGCTACTGGGGTCTCTGCAGTTATTTCCAGTTCTGATTCTTATGTAACTATCCTTAATTCCAGTGCTAATTATGGAACAATACCAGCTCAGAGTAGTGGCTATCCTCAAACTAATTATTCTATATTCGTATCTCCTAATTGTCCAGCACATCATCAAATCAATTTTAATATATATATTACTTCTGATACTGGTAACTGGAACTATAATTTCCCGCTGGAAGTAGTAGTTCCAGAACTCGGTTTTAATAATATGACTATCAATGATAGTGGCGGAAATAGTAACGGTATTTTAGACCCAGGTGAAACTGTCACAGTTAATATTCATATAGTAAATACAGGTGTAATTCCTGCCCCTCCTGGAACTGTAACTTTAACCTGTAATAATGCTGGAATAACAATTATTAATGGGACTGATACCTTCCCGGTCCTTGAACCAGCAGCTTTTGAACCTTTATCTTTTACTATTAGTGCTGCTTCCAGTATGAGTACTGGAACTTTAATTAACCTTATTTTTAATGCTGTCGCGGGAACAACTACTGCTCAACATTCTGAAACTGTGGAAGTTGGAGCACCTATCGTATTAACTATTGGAACGGGAACAGGAACCCAGTCTTATCCTCTGGATAGATATTATAATTATTGTGCTCATGAGTCTATTTATTTAGCCAGTGAAATTGGCTCTGCCTGCACCATTAAAAATCTTGCCTACTACAAAGCCAGCGGAGCAGATGTAAGTCCTATTGAATCCGTTACTATATATATGAAAAATACCACTGCTTCCACTTTGAGTTCTGGAACTTATAGCACAAGTGGATATACTCAAGTTTATAGTGGTTCCTTCCCCAATAATTCCACCTCTGGCTGGATGGAAGTCACTCTTTCTCCTATGTTTGTCTATGATGGAACTTCCAATCTTTCCATCTTAATTGTTAAAGGCTATCAACAATGGATATCAAATTATCCTATGTGGACTTATACTTCTACCAGTACCAGCAGAGCAAGACAAAATAGAAGTGATTCTTCTGCTCCCACTAATTTGACTACAAGTAACAATCTGCCCAATTTACGGCTAAAAATTTTCCCGCAAGTTGAATCCTTACTTCCTCCTCAAAATTTTTCTGCTATCCCCAGTCATCAATCTGTATATCTTTCTTGGTCTGCTCCAGTTTCTGGTAATCCAACTGCTTATAAGATATTTAGAAACTCATCCTCTATTGCAAATGTAACCTCTTTAACCTATACCGATTTCTCCGTTACTAATGGAGTCTCCTATTCTTATTATATCATTGCGCACTATTCCAATGGAGAATCCTCTCCCACTTCTACTATCACTGTTATACCAAATGCTTATCCTCCTACCAATCTTACTGCTTTGGCAGGAAATGCAACTGTGACTCTAAACTGGAATCCTGCAGAAGGTCGTAACAGTCCAAGAGATAATACTAAAGAAAGATTGATTAGCTGTTATAGAGTTTATCGGAACAATGTCCCGATTCAGGATGTTACCGAAACCACTTATCAGGATACAGGTTTAGTTAATGGCACTACCTATTCTTATTATGTAACAACTGTTTACATTAATCCAGCGGGAGAATCAGCTCCCTCTAATACTGTTGAAGCCACTCCTCAAATGGTTTCTATTGTAGTTTTAGGATCAGGAACCTCGATTACCACTGGGGTACAAAATAGTCCTTTAAATATCTGTAATAATAGCGTTCATGGTCAATCTGTCTATACAGCTTCAGAATTAAATGCCGCAGGAATAGTTGGTCCCCTAAGAATCACTGCTTTAGGATTTTATGTGGTCACACCTCCAGCTTTACCATTACCTCAATTTTTGGTAAGAATGAAGCATACTGATGCTACCGATGCAGCAAACTGGCATACTTCGGAAAATCTTTTAACCACCTATACTAATCCATCCTTTATGCCAACTGCAGGTGGTTTTGATATGATGACTTTCAATACACCCTTTGAATGGAATGGAATAGATAATATTTTAGTGGATACTGCTTTCAGTCTGGTAGAAACTGCAAGTAACACGGGCACTTTGCAATATACTGCTATGACTAATGGTTATAGATTCAACTGGAGCAATACAGCAGACCAAACTAATATCTTCAGTGGTGGAATGGTCGTCAACCGCAGATATAATATCCAATTATATCTTCAACCCATTACTCAAGCTCCAGATATAACAGTTTTCCCTCTTTCTCTGGACTTCGGTAATGTAGAAGTAGGAACTTCTTCCTGGAACAACTTTACTATCCAGAATAACGGCAATGCAAACCTTACTGGAACAATAACAACCCCTCAAGGATATACTGTGGCGCCCTCTGAAAGTATTTCCTCTATAATTTATTCTTTAAATAAACTGGAAAACTTACAAAGAAATACCATTAACTTTAATATCCCATCAGAAAGCTCTGCTATTTTCAATATAACTTTCACTCCTTCCGCTGTAGGAACCTATAATGGAGAGGTATCTATCTTAAGTAACGACCCTGATGAGAGCTTGATAAACATTGCCGTATCTGGTATTGGTTTCCTATATAACCTCATTTCTCCTGTGGTAAATATCTCATCAAATCTACAAGGAATCTTTCTCTCCTGGCAAACAGTCCCTTATGCCACTTCTTATCAAATCTGGACTTCTGATGATCCCTATGCAAACTTTACCCTTTTACAAACTGTAAATGAGAACAACTATCTGGATACACGTAATCTATCTAAAGTCTTTTATAAGGTCATTGCTATTCGCAATTAATTTATAAGGTCAATATTTTAAACCTGCTTTTGCCTTTGGAGTACCTTAGCTCTCTCTTAGCTCTTTTTTACCTAAAGTGCTAAGAGAGAGTCAAGTAGGAGACAAGAAACAAAAATATGATTTAATTATAAGTAAAGATAGATAATTACATAGTTCTTTTCAAGAAATATCTCTATGTTCTTAGCTAATGAACCCTGAAATATTTGTGGAAAAAGATAAATTAGCATACTCATTTACAAAGGTTATTGCCTATAATTGCCTTAAGAGGTATAATATATAAAAAAGATAACCAAATCCTAAACATAAATGAAGGCATCGTAAAAACTGAAATATATCCCTTATATAGAGGGATATTCAATAGAGAGTAAGTGTCATTAAATTATCTCTATTCGTTTAATTTAAGAAAAAGTGGGAATTATTATAAAATGCAACAAATACCTTTATAAATCTATTCACAATACCATCTTATAATCTTTGTGCATTTGCAATCCAAACCAATTCTTAAAAATAGGCTATCTTGAGTAATTTTCTAAATAAGAAATAAATTAATCTTGACAAAAATTGTTTGTTTGACTTAATATAAAAATGTAAAAAAAGGATATAGAAGAGAAAAAAATGAAAGGAGGTTTTTTCTGAATAACAGGTTATAAATCTACTCCAGCTTGAAACTTAGAGTTTTTTATCTTATTATTTATTATAGTTTTATAAATTTTTTAAAAGCTTTAAGGAGTGAATTTTAGTATGAGTTTTTTAAGAGAATTTTATTTTTAATGTTTTGTTAATAGGAATTAGGGTGATAGTTCAAAATGGCTGAAATAAAATGTCCAAAATGTGATTCTCCAATGGTGATTCGCACTTCGTATGAAGGAAAAAAATTTTATGGCTGCTCACGCTACCCTCATTGCAAGGGCACACTCTCCTATAAACCGAAAAAAATGAATGAGAAAAAAACTAACCCTCCTCCCCGCGCAAAAATAAATAGTTCAGTAGATTTAGATTATCCTCGTCCCTTTGTGGCAAGGGAAAAATTTGAAAACTATCAAGTAAGGTTTTTTGAAAACGGTGCGGTTCCCGAAGATTTTTTAGATCTCATCCAATCTGAAGAAATAAATGAAGAGTTTCTTAAAGCTATTTCACAATGGCGAATAGATTTTCATAAAAAGGAATGGTCCCAATCCCTTACAGAAATCCAAAATTCTCTTATTTCCGTAATGGAAAAAATATTAACCAGAGGGCATATTACCTTAGTCTCTCCCATAATAGAATCTAAATTTAAGGAGTTATTTAAGCTTGCTAATCCTGAATTTTACCCCGAACAAATACAATCATTACTAACAAGAGTTACGAATCAAAACCAGCTATCGCTTTATTTAGATAGTAAAGAGGAAAAGATTTTTTATGAAAAAATACTTCCAGACATTTTAGGAGAAGGATTTGAAAAATATGTAATTCCACAGGTTGATATTTCCAGTTTTATTCCTCCAAATAAAAATTATGACCAGGAATTTCAGAGAGTTGATTTTGCTATCTTTCATCCTGACCAAAAGGGAAAATTTATTGTAGAAATTGATGGAGAACAGCACAAAAGTCATATTGAGGCTGATAAATTACGAGATTCTATCTTACAGAATTATGGATACAAAGTTATCCGTATTCCGGCATCTGAAATTAGAAAAGGAAAGGGAGAGAAATTATCCTTATTAAAAAAGGAAATTTCTGGTATAATTTCTTCCTTAAATTCCAGCAAAGAATCTTATGCTTCTGATGAAGATATAATAAGATATTTAACTTCCATTAAAATATCTCATCAAATCCAACTGACTCTTCTAACTGCCATTCAATCAGGTCATTTGAACTTAGAAGAAACAGGATTATGGCATATTATCTCTGATATAGATGAACTTGGTATTTTTGATAAAGAAGAATCGCTTTCTATTCTTAAAGGATCAGTAGAAGATTTTATAGAATTAGCCGAATATTTATGTAAAATTTATACAATTGATTTAGCTTTAGAAACTCCCCTTATAAATATAAGTTCAGATTCTTATTCGGTGGAAACTGAAAATACCATTTATATCTCCTTTGCTAATTATTTTCCCCAACATTTGACCTGTTTTTATGTGCAGGACCTCTACTTCCCCTATCATATTACCAATTCTTCTATGTCAACTACGACATTAGTACCAGTTATTGAAAATCCAGAAGAAAGTGATTTAGTATACTTTCTACAATACCTCTTCAGAAAACCGTATTTTTTAGAAGGTCAATATGAGGGAATTATTAGGGCAATTACAGGTAAAGATGCTTTGCTACTTCTTCCCACTGGTGCAGGTAAATCCTTAGTTTATCAACTATCTTCATTGCTATTACCCGGCATTACAATAGTTATAGACCCTATTATATCGCTAATGGAAGATCAAATTGATAATCTTTCTCTGGTAGGAATTGATAGATGTATTGCTATTTCCAGCCTGATGGAAGATCAAGAAGAAAAGACAAGAGCAACTCAATTATTTGGTCAAGGAGAGTATCTCTTTGCTTATATATCTCCTGAACGATTACAAATTGAAGAATTTCGTGAGCAATTGAGATCTCTTACCGTTGGTATTCCCATATCTTTGATAGTCATTGATGAAGCTCATTGCGTATCTGAATGGGGACATGATTTTCGTACTTCTTATCTCAATATAGGAAAGACAAGTAGAAACCTTTGCAAAAATCCAAATAGCAATAGAATTCCTCCTCTACTGGCTTTAACTGGAACAGCCTCCAGAGCTGTTCTAAAAGATGTTCAAAGGGAACTTCAAATAGAAGACTTTGAAGCAATAGTCACTCCTAAAACCTTTGATAGAGCTGAATTAAAATTTGAAATTATCCATACCCCTTCAATAAATAAATTTAACATCTTAAAAGGCATTCTGATAAATAAACTTCCTCCTTTATTTAACACCACAAGCTCAGATTTTTATCAACCGCATGGTAAACAAACTAATGCTGGATTAGTATTCTGTCCTCATGTAGATGGAGAATATGGTGTAGAAATGATTGAACAAAAAATTAAAAATGAATTGCACATTCAAACTGATATTTACAGCGGAAAACAACCTAAGAATTATACCAGCAATGAATATAAAAATAAGAAAAAAAATGCTACCATTAAATTTAAACGTAATAAAATCCCATTATTTGTTTGTACCAAAGCTTTCGGAATGGGAATAGATAAACCAAACATTCGTTATACAATCCATTATAATATCCCACCATCTATAGAATCTTTTTATCAAGAAGCAGGAAGAGCTGGAAGAGATAAAAAAACTGCTTATTGCTTTATCATTGCTTCTAATGATTACAAACCAAGATCACATAAACTTTTAGATCCTAATGCAAAAATTGAAGATATAAATAAAATTTATGCCAATATTTCCAAAGATGTTGATGATGATATTTCAAGGAATATGTATTTTCACTTAAATTCATTTCAAGGGATAGAAAATGAAAAAAAGAATATGGAAACCATCTTAAACCATATCGGAGATATAACTCACCCCAAAAAACAATCTTTCACTATACCCAATAAATTATTATATAACAAGAATAGTTCCCCAAAAGATGATTCTGATAAAAAGGATAACCCGCGTGAAAAAACTGAAAAAGCCATCTATCATCTTAAATTATTAGGAATTATTTCTGATTACACTCTTAAATATAGTAATGATGAATTTACTATTTATTTAACTGGAGCCTCTAAAGAAGATATTATTGAAACATATAGTCAATATATTGAAAGTTATCAGTTTGGAAGAAGTCTTGCAGAAAAGAACAAAGCATTGAAATTTCTTTCCTTACCATTTAATGAATTTGTTTCCAAGATGATAGAACTGTTACTCAATTTTATTTATGAAGTGATTGAAAAGGGCAGAAGACGTGCCTTATCAGAAATGGTGCTTTTATGTGAGGAAGGTAAGAATGATCAAGAAATAAGACAACGAATTCTAAGATATCTTGAATCCACTGAATATTCTGAACAACTGGAAAAATTGATAAGTGAAGAAAATGGTGGTTTATTATATTGTATAGATGTGTTTAATGAAGCTCGCTCTCCTAATGAAGCTGCTGAACTTAGAGGTCAGGTTTCTCGTTATCTTGAAAGTTATCCCGATCATCCCTCACTTCTAATGTTACGTGCTATTTCTGAAATTTATACCAAAGAAAAAAATGCAGAAGTAGTGAAACAAAACTTCTTAGTTTCTATATCATCAGCATTGAACAACTATAATATAGAGGATAATCTGGTTTGTAATTTTGCTGGATGGTCAGCTACACTTATTGCAAAACGTGATACCTTCTTAGCTAAAGATATAATTTCTGATTTAATCAACGGTTTATTAAGGTCTCAAATAAGATACCTTATTGATGCTTTACCATTTGAACTTGCTGATATACCAGCATGGCATCTCATTTCAGAACTTAATAAAAATTGCCAATCCTTAATTTTAAAAAAGGGAGATTATAATGAATAAAGATACTGATAACTTTTTACAAGCTGAAGATACAGCAGTAAAATTGGTTGAAACCTTACAAGAACTTCATAATGAAGCAACTTCCTATCAATCTGCAACTCAAGAACTGGAAACGGTTAGACAGCGCCTTATAGGACTTATTGAATCTACCGAAAATATAGCTAGCGGAAGCTATGAAATTATTAAAATTCTTAAAGAAATTGGTGCTATGGAAATTCTGGAAAGACTGGAAAAACTTAAATTAAATCTTAACCAGGCAATTGATAACATCAATGAAAATAGCCAAGAAATTATCACCCTTATAAAAGATAATATCGAACCAGAACTTATGGAAGGCATCACTAAACTGGAATATAGTCTTAATCAAGCAGCTGATAAAATCAATAAAAATAGCCAGGATATTATCACGCTTATAAAAGATGATATTAAACCAGAAATTATAGAAGGCATCACTAAACTGGAAACCAGTCTTAATCAAGCTACTGATAAAATAAATAAAAATAACCAGGAAATTATCGCGCTTATAAAAGATAATATCGAACCAGAACTTATGGAAGGTATCACTAAACTGGAAAATAGTCTTAATCAAGCTGCTGATAAAATCAATAAAAATAGCCAGGATATTATCACTCTTATAAAAGATAATATTGAACCAGAAATTTTGGAACGCATTGCTAAACTGGAAAATAATATTAACCAGGCTTTTGAAAAGGTTAATAAAGATAATCTGGAACTTATGAAAACCTTAAATGAAGTTATTGAACCAGAAATCCTTAATAGAATTGAAGAATTAGAAAATAAATCTATGGATAAATTAGAAGAACAAGGTAAGGTAATAATTCACATAAACAAAATGCTCAATAGTGCTATTGCAATATTATTGTTATTGGGGGTTATAATATTAGTCTTGATTTTTTCTATGTTTCAATAATTGAAGAATAATAAAATCTGTCCAAATAATTAGTTTCTTGCGAGTCGGATGAAAATCCCTTTATAATTAATAGTTAAGCACTTTTATTGATTTTTTTCTTAACAATTTAATTAAATGCATTAGATTATATATCAAATGCTCAAACTTTTTAAATAGATAGGAGAACCAATGTCATATGTCTAATATAGAAGTAATTATCCTTATTCTTTGTTCTCTACTCTTAATCATCGGAATTATTCTAATTATTCTTCTTTCAAGAAAAAATCTTCCAATGGAACAATTAAAGGATTCTCTGAATCATATATCCACATTGATAGAATCTTTTGAAAGGACTCTTAGAGATGATATCCAGCGTTTGCGAGCTGATTTATTATCTTTTCAATCCAATACCCGAACAGAATTAATAACCACATTAAATCAGCAAAATGAGGCTATAAGCAAAGAAAATAGAAGCAATAGAGAAGAAATCTCATCTTCCCTGGCAAAGCTCAATCAACAAATGAATGAGGATGCAGCTAAGAATCGGAATGAATTAGGTAATTCTTTGCGAGATTTATCCGAATCTTTATCTCGTAGACTTCAGGAACTTGTAAGTACTGAACAGACTCAATTTGATTCCTTAAAAACTGCTATGGAAGCAAAAATGGAACAGATTCGCAGTAGTAACGAAAATAAACTGGAAGAAATGCGAAAGACAGTAGATGAAAAGTTACAGGATACCCTGGAAAAGAGATTAAGTGCTTCATTTCAACAGGTAAGTGAAAGATTGGAACAGGTCTATAAAGGTTTAGGTGAGATGCAAAATCTCGCTAATGGAGTTGGTGATTTGAAAAAAGTGCTTTCCAATGTTAAAATCAGAGGAATGCAAGGAGAATATCAGCTGGAAGCAATATTAGAACAGATATTAAGTCCTGGTCAATATGTTAAGAACTGGAAGCCAGATATGAATAAAAATGAGGTGGTAGAATTTGCTATTTGCATACCTGGTAAAGAAGACCCGAAAGAAAAAGTTTATCTACCCATAGATGCTAAATTCCCTCTGTCAGATTATAATGCTCTGGTTGATGCCTGGGATAAAGGTGACTTAGCTGCTGTAGAAACTGCAAGAGCTGCTCTTAGAGATAGGATTTTGAAGTGCGCAAAAGATATCCAGAAAAAATATATTGCCCCACCTTTGACTACTGATTTTGCTTTGCTTTTTCTTCCCATAGAAGGTCTATATGCAGAAGTTTTACACGATCCCACTCTTTTTGAGGAATTGCAGAAATATCATATTGTAGCAGTTGGACCAACCACCATATCTGCTATTTTAAACACTCTGCAATTAGGTTTCCGCACTTTAGCTATTCAGCAACGTTCCAATGAAGTGTGGAAAATTCTCGGTGCTATAAAGACGGACTTTGCTAAATTTGGAGAATTACTGGATAAAACTCAGAAGAAGTTGCAAGAAGCATCTAATACCATAGAAGATGCCAGTTCTCGCAGTCGTCAAATTCAAAGAAAGCTTAAAAGCGTGGAAGAACTTCCACGGGAAGAAAGTTCGGTGATATTAGAATTGGGAGAGGAAAAAGATTATCAGGTGCAAGTGGAAGAAAATACGGATGAGGATTTATCTTGACAGTCTCTATTAAATTTAAAAATAAAGTATTACTTAAAACATAAATAAAAAAGGAGGTTAAAATGTTTCTAACAGGACAACAGATGAAAGAGGTGTTTCTCAAAGCAAAAAAACAGCGTTTTGGCATTATTGCTTCCAATGTG
>Ga0255344_1003951_pt1 | contig 15731 bp, 14 predicted proteins | sample wastewater_treat_5_FD_192414 | JGI IMG/M metagenome (GOLD analysis project Ga0255344, IMG submission 192414) | Wastewater microbial communities from Lulu Island WWTP, Vancouver, Canada - plant18 | ecosystem: Engineered > WWTP > Wastewater > Unclassified | place: Canada: Vancouver, British... | reverse complement strand
TTCTTTGAATTCTTTACTGTACTTCATAGTCGTTTTCCCTTTCTGGTTTTGTTATTTTTATTCTACCAGATTTTTGGGTGTTTGTCGACTGCTCTTTCAGTATAACACTTCAAAATATGGGAATCTACCTCTTATGGTATTAAAGAAAAGCTAAGAATATCTTACAAAATAATAGGATATTGTTTGCATCATAAAAGCTATAATTTCTTATATTCTATTTTTAGAGAAAGCCTTGAAGATTATTTGATAAAAATCGCATATTCCCCAACGATTGATTACGAAAAAGCTGTTACACAGATATTAGGTTCAATTCATTTCAAAGTTTCCTGTGTTAATGATTACTCAGAACGTGATAAAGAATACCAAGCAGTTACCACAATAAATGGAAGAACTTTAAAAAATATAAATGCATCCAAAACACAGGCTGTCAAAGAATTGTATATGATAGTCGCCAACAATATGCTCACCGCCGAGCAACTATCTGAATATTCAGATGTTGGAATTGATCATATTTCAGTGTTTTTCCCTGATGAAGATGAATCGCAGTATTTCTCCGATGAAATTATAAAAATAAGTAACGAACTAGGAATTGTACCATCTCTTCTTCAATTCAGCCTACTATCAAAAAGTTTATCGAAAGATTCATGGAAGTATTTAGGAATACCTGTACCTGAGTATTTTAAACAAGCTAATATTGCCTCTGAAAACAAATCAAGTAGCAGTAGACTTAAACATTTATTTATAAAATACGGAAACCACGTTATAAGATTATTAGCCTTTTATTATAATTTTAAAACTGGAAATCTACAGCATTATGATTTATCAGTTTTTGATATCACATTAGATGGTTCAAGCAGTGATGAAAGAAAAACGTATATAGATCAAGTATTCAAAGTTATTAGTTTAGGTGAGATTCTTTACTCATATTTTGAACAGTATTATAATAGAGATTATTCAAATAAAGACAAATATCAAGTAATCTGCTCTTTATTTGCAGCTTGTGTTTCGTCAAACTATAACCCAGTAATAACATTGCTTGATTTCTTTAATCATGGATTTTTGCATTTTTATTCTGCTGGAATCAATGATGAAAAAAATTATAAAGTTGAATTATGTAATTTTCTTATTTCTATCAATTCACGTCCCGAAGTAATTCTGAACAAAATAGATGACAAAAAATTTGAAGCTGAATTAATACTTGATAAAAATCGGACATCTCCGATTTTGTATTGTAATGGGGAATCCTCAATCATTAAAAAGAAAACCTGGGAAATTGGATATAACAAGGTTTTTCAGGGAACAGTTGATGCATTGTCCAATCCTAAAGCTATAATTAATAAAGAGTATTTCGAATTTGTAATAAAGAGGTTTTGCAAGATTTCTAATTTAAGCTTAGAATGTCCTATCCGTTCAATTGGAATTTTAAATGCTAAGAATTATCCTAATATCAACAAAACGGGCTATAGACTTATTTTATCTAATATAAAAAGCATACTAACAAATACAGATTATAATCTTTTAATACAAAGAATAAAAGAAATAAACTCTCAATATTATATTTTTAGCGATAACGAGTTATTTCGGTTCAATCAAGCCTTAGAGAATGGTTTTGAAATGAGCTTGTTAAAAACAACAAGTATTCAATTAAATGATTCTAATATTCAAGATTTATACAGGTTTATTGTCAATCCTTCTTTTGAAGTTCAAAGAAGGTATATTGAAAGCAATATAACAAACATACAGAATATTCCTAATCTCTCTTTTCAAGTGGCCAAATACTTTATAGATAAAGATTTATATAATTATAAATATATTCTTTATCCTTCGTCTGACATAATAGACTATTATCAAATGAAGTGCCAAGAAAAAGAGAAATTAGATGCTGATCGTATGGGGCAATTATTCGGTAATTCGTTTCATGACACACAGATAATTCTACTTGATAGTCATAAATCAGTCAGTCAGCAAATAGAAGCTTTAATTGATAAAATGGATATAGTAGATGCAACAATTGCCTGTGGATTCGTATATAAAAGTGGTATATCTCTTCTAAGAAGCACGTTCAACAGATTTAAAGAATCGCATATTCCTGTAAAAATTGTAGTTGGTTCTTTGCAAAAATTCCGTTCTGAGGATAATACACTTATTACTGGAATAGACAGGAACACCATCAACGAATTGAGAATGATGATGACCAATAGCAATTTTGATATCTATACTTGTGAAGAAAGATTTTACCATGGAAAAATATTCATGTTTAACAGTGCTGAAAAAACGGTTATATGTTTCGGTTCATCAAATCTTAGTAAAGCTGCATTTATCAATAATTATGAATTGAATATGGCGTTTATTTCAGCACCAGACTCTGACGTTGCAAAAATGTTCAAGCAATGGATTGAACAGTTATTATTTTATTCAACTAAGATTGAAAACCTTGATGAAAGTAAGTTTTGTGAAAACGAAATCAACCATGAATGTGGAAATCTTATTCGTAATGTATCGTTTAATCAAATTCGAAAACAAATAGAAGAGCTATCCGATGAAGAGGTAAAACTAAGATTACAATTATGGATGTCTTATAATCCAGATATTATTACAACAGATCTTGGCATTCTATCGCTTCCAAATTACTATGCTTTTATATATGATTCTAAAAAGCTACTTGTATTAGAATCTTTTATTTCTGGGAACTCTTATTTTTGTATATCTTATTCTGGTAATTACGAAACCGAATTAAAAAACATTTCTGGATTAACCAAAAGAGAGATATTTGAGCATAGCCATATGAAAAAAAGAGGGTATCATACACGTAATAGATATACTTTGGAAAGAAGCATAAGAAATTATTTTAAATAAGATATACTTATTTCTCAATAATCTATGAAATGATATGCATAATAATAAATAATACGCTATTGAAAACATTTTCGTAGAATAAGTCATGAAAGAAACCCATGATTATAAAGGAGAAGTGAAATAATGGATAGAATAATAGAACAGATTGAAAAAATACGTGAAATCAACAAACAGCATAAACTTGTTATTTTTGTAGGTGCAGGCGTATCAAACAATTCAAAAGTATGCTCTTGGTGGGATTTAGTAAAGAAAATCGCTATAGAGATTAATTACAAAGACATTTGTGAAAAATGTGAACTTAAACACTTAACATATACAGAAGGCGATGAAAATGCTGTATCTTGTAAGTTTAATAATCGTTCATGTCAATACGAGTTCAATTTTTCAAATGATGAATTTTTGAAAATACCTCAATATTATTATGAAGAAAAAGGCAAAGAAAGCTATATTCAGTTATTAAAAGAAACGTTTTGTAACCCAAAACAAACATACCAGCCAAACGATATCGACGAAGTTATAATCAAATTATTTCCTGAACATATAATAACAACAAACTATGATCATTTAATCGAGAATGTTAAACATATTAACGTATCAGAATACAAAGTTATTAAAAATGATAAGGATTTACTTTCTAAATATGGAAATCATTATATTATAAAAATGCATGGCGATACAGATGATTTTAATAAAAAAGGGATAGGTAACATAGTACTTAAAGAAGACGATTATCTAAAGTATTCTCATTCGCATGAAATTATAGAATCATACATTAAGTCCCTTTTATTTGATAAAACCTTTTTGTTTGTTGGCTACTCTCTCAACGACAACAATTTAAAAATTATAATGAGTTACATAGATTTCTATGTAAAAAATCAGGAAATAAAAAATCGAAAGCCACACTATTTAGTAACCAATAGTATTCCTCATGAAGAACGAGATATAAGATATTGGAAAAATAAAGGCGTTGAAATGATTGATCTATCTTGTATTACAGATTTTATGATAGAAAAAACGCCTTGTAAATTAGGAAAAAAAGGTGTGAAACTCTATACTTTCCTTAAATATGTACAAGATAACAATTTAAAATATTCAAACGATGAAGTTTCAAATCAACATGACACTAACAAGACTTCAGGTTATGAAGAAACTGTTGATAACTTAAAGGAACTTTTATACAACAAAGCCAAATCATTTAAGCCATTTAAACAACTTAGTTATACGACAATTACATCATTATCCGATATATTTTATTATACTGAATTTCTCGGCGGCTCATTAAGATTTTTAGATGAATCTGATTATAATAAAATCTTTTCAATATTAAATAACGATGATATCGAAAGTAATACTATAAAAGAATGCTTTGCAAAAGCTGGGATATACTCAATATATCATAATTACCCTGTAAAACCTGCTTCATCATTTACAATTAACAAATCTTCCACCACCGTTGAAACTCTATTTAATTATTCTATGCAGTGGAGATATGCTAAAATTGTCGATAGGCTTTCAAATAATAAAAACTATATTTATAAAGCATACTATAATTCGTTAATTTACAAATCAAATAATAGCGAAGCACTTGATATTCTATCAAAAATAGAATCCGAAATAAATAATAAAGATTTTATAAAATTAGATCTCGAAGAGAAATACAAAATATCAATTCTAAAATTCAATCAAATAGCAATAAACTCATTATACAGCAATAATAAGAACAACGATCAATTAGAAAGTCTATATAAACTGCTTGATTCAGCCTCAATACAAAGCAATGCTTTTGATTATATAAAAAAGATTTGCGATAATAACGAAGCATCAATAAACAAATTAAACAATCTTCTTCTTAAACATGAAGAATACTATATGCGTAAATCCACAATGACAATATATGGCGGAACAATCTATGGGGATTTGTTCAAACTTCAAGCTATTGTATATGACTATTATTATTTCTATAAAAAGAACTGCTTAATGCTTGATTGGTTTAATAATGTTTCAAAGATGTGTGAACCTTACATAAAAGCCATTCTTTGTACATATTATCCGGATAAATATCAATTTTCAAATCCTGCATTAGGAAGGACTCTAGTAAAACCATATCCATTAAATCTAATAGATATAAATTTGATAATACGTCATGTAAAATATAAGGATTTTATTTCATGGATATCATATTATAAAGTATTTAGCTTGTCAACAATTGATAAATTAGATATCACCAAGATATTTGACAATTTCTGCATATCAACACGTTCTTATTGGCTCACCGAATATGCCGAATACATTAATAATTTCAGCACAATTTTATCATTAATTAGTCTAACAAAAAAAGAAAGTCATAAAATACTGTTGTCGTTTTTAAAACTTGTAACGCCTGATGATAAGATAAGCATAGTAATGCTTCGGACTTGTCTTAAAGCTTTATGGCTTTTTGTAAAAAAACATTATGATGCAGACGATTCTTCTTACCATCAATTGCTGGATCTACTTATAGATGAATTTTTATTGACGGATCCTCTTAATATGAGAAATGATTACATCAATCTAATACACACTCTTTCACCTCAAGCAGATAATAAAATATATGATAAATGCTGTTCTATAATTGATAAATGTGATTCAGAACGTAAAAAAGCATATTATCCATATGTTTTTAAGGATATTCTTTTAAAACATGAGCCTATCAAATGGACAAAATGGATAATTGACAATCTTGAGCATAATTGGATTGAAGAAGTATTTGATTATCTTGAGAAAAAAATCATTTCTTATGACGAAATTGTTTCAAAGTATTTTGAAGAAAAACTTACAGGTATAAAAGAAACTCCTGGTGTAAAAACGTTTCCTGATATTAAATCAGAGCTTATTAATTCGATAGTTATTCTTCACATACTCGGAATTATACCTAGTTTAGATGATATGAGTTATCTTAATCAATATTGTAAAGAATATGCTTATCTCGATTTTCTGTTAAATCCAGAATCATTTGATTACAGTAAAATTAATACTGCTGATTATATGTGGTGTAATTTTATAGCAAACGATAAATTTAGAGAAAAAATATTAGAGCACAAGTCTGAATTCTGGAGTAAAGAAGACGAAAAAAGGATAGAGTTAGGCTTTGGTGGACCTTTTGAGAATCAAATAGCCTACAAATATTTATTTGATTAATCTCATTATCCTAGTATTATTTCAATACCGATTCACTTATGGGTGTTTTGAAGAATGATTATGAAGATAACGTTATTCATGCAGGTCGGTAATCATCTTGGTCGCTCGACCGACCAAGTCAGCGACCAAGATACCGACTAAGATGAAAAATGCTCGGGAGTATTCCTGAGCATTTTGATTATATAGTTCTTCTGATAAAATTTATTGCAACAATCGGAGTATTTCTTCTTCGCTCCAGAACTCATTAGAATAGATCGATATATCTTCCTTATGCTTTCTGATTATTCTTATAAAATAATAGCATGTTTTTTATTTACAGAGAGATCAATATGTCTGATCACGGACAGCCGTTTAATAACAGTACCATCACTATGATCGATTTGCGTTCCAATCTTTGAGCTTTTCCGCCAATACTAAGAAACACTTAGATTAAATTTCAAAAATATATTTCTATTGACTTGTAGAGTCAAATATGGTATAATAAATTCAGTACAACATAGGAGGTGCTGAATATGCTGTATGATTATCTTCTTGAAACGTTTGGTAAGAATGAACCGATATTCCTTTCGGATATTCGTTATAAGGATTACTCTGATATCTGGCTCAAAAAAGAGCTTGCCAAGCTCTGTGACAGCGGCCAGATCATTCGCTACGAAAGAGGTATCTACTATATCCCTATCAAAACACCGTTTGGAAACAGTATTCTGAATCCAAACAGGATCATTGAGCGAAAGTATTTATCCGAAAAAGGAAAGCGAATCGGGTTTTACACCGGAATCACTGCATTGCAACAGGCAGGTCTTTCTACGCAGATGTCGAATATCCCCGAAATTCAAACGAATAATGAAAACTCTAAGTTCCGCAGAGTTAAAATTGGAAATCAGGAAGTTATTTTACGAAAGGCAAGAGTTACAATAGATAATGACAATATATTTGTTTTGCAGTTCCTTGAAATGATGAACAGCACCTCATCAGGATATTTTGACGATGAAAGAAAAGCTGTCATCAAAAATTGGATCAGAAAATGCAATATTTCTCAGGATCTTGTAACAAAATATGCACCATTTTTTCCCGATAAGGCTTTGCGTAATCTTATAGAAAGCGGAGTGATCTATTATGTTGCATAATGATAAAGATACCTTTGAGCAGCTTATCCTGCGAACTTCTGACTATATCGGTGTCAAGGCAGAGATAGTTGAAAAGGATTATTTTGTAACACTTTTTCTGAAAAGAATTGCTGATGTTATGCCTGATATTGTTTTCAAAGGCGGCACGTCATTGTCAAAGTGCTATCATATCATCAAGCGTTTCTCCGAGGATATTGACCTTAATTTACAGTCAGAAATAAAACCGCCTGAACGAAAAATAAGGCAGCTCAAAGCAAATATAATCCAAATAATCAATGATTTAGAGTTTGAGCTTACCAACCCTGATGCAGTCAAAAGCCGACGTGACTATAACCGTTATATTATCGACTATCCCTCGTCACTATCAGCTGCTTACCTGAAGGAACAGCTTATCGTCGAAACTGCTATATATCAAAGAGCTTATCCAACGAAGGTAATGTCAGCAGACAGCCTGATCTATCAATATCTTCACGAAAACGGTTATGGTGATTTTATTAAGCAATATGATTTAGAGCCTTTTACGCTTAATGTTCAGACCGCTGAACGTACAATGATCGACAAAATGTATGCTCTGGCGGATTACTATCTGCTGAATACCACTACCGAGCATTCAAGGCACATCTACGATATTTACAAGCTGTCTGAGATTGTAACGGTAGATGATACGCTGAAAGAGCTTGCATTATCTGTCGCTGAAGAGCGCAGACCACATAAGATGTGCCTTTCAGTTCAGAACGGTAAAAATGTGAACGAGATCCTCCGAGAGGTCATTGATAAGAAAACCTATAAAGAGGATTACGAAACAATAACAGTGCCTTTGCTATTTGAAGCTGTTTCATATAATACGGCGGTTTCAGCATTGGAGAACATCCTTCAAAACGGTATATTTGACAATGTTTGAATTTGACAATGGAAATAGAAAGATATGAAGAATGTTAGTCGCTCGACCGACCAAGTTAGCGACCAAGTTACCGACTAAGATCACAACACTTGCAGACTGACAAAAAGAAACGCTCAGAGACTTCCTGAGCGTTTGAATTATATGAGTTTCCTAAGCAGTTCCAAGTGCTTATCGACCTTCTTCACGATGTTATATCCGTCACCGCAATAGAAGTCGATGAGCCATTCGCGGCAGGTTACCGATTCACTTACAGGTATTCTTGAAAATGATTATTATGATAAAGCTGGGCGGACAGTATTAAAGTAATGCTGCCTATGTTTTATCTCATTTTATATCTGGCTAAATTTTCCCCATGAGTTCAAAAGAAAAAATTTCATCATTTGAACACATTTTTCTGTTGCAATTACTTCGGTAAACCGTTATAATATATGTAAGAGAGGAGGGATTTTCATGTTGATAAATGAAAAGCTCGAAAAAATCAATATGACCAAGTATCGTCTAAGTAAGGACAGCGGAGTGCCACAGGCAACTATCAATGATATTTGCAGCGGAAAAGCTGACCTTGAAAAATGCTCGGCAGGAACACTCTATAAAATAGCAAAAGTTCTCGGAATATCAATAGAGTCTATATTAGACTCAGCCAAAGATGATATTCGCAGTTCCTTTGAAATATTTAAAAGCAATACCTGTCATCATGTAAAGGATATGGGTGATCTGGACTTTATTGTAGTTGTGCTGGAATCCGATGAAGTCCGCAAGCTCTATAACAAGCATTGGTATCCCGAAGCTCTTTATTTACTTGCTATGCTCGATTATTTATCAAGGATTAACGAAATACCGCTTTGTTCCAAGTATAACGATCTTCGCATGAAGAAACTGGAAAAGCCCATATATCCAGTAGGCGTGTTGCTTAACAGCGAGGTTTTAAAATCAGATGAACCTTTGCGAATAGCAGAAAAAGAGGCTATTCCTGAATTCAGAAGATTTAATATTATCGAAAGCGAAGTGAGAAACGTTGTTTGAGCAGCCATTTACAAAAGAAAACCTTGATCAGTATCTGAAGGAACTTGCAAAGGAATTCAGAAAGATTAATGGTAAAAATATGCCTGCCGATATTATTCTTATTGGCGGAGCTTCTGTAGTAATTAATTACGGATTCCGCGAAATGACATATGATATGGACGCAGTTATAAATGCTGCTTCTTCTATGAAAGACGCTATCAATCATGTTGGTGATAAATTCAACTTACCAAGCGGTTGGCTGAATACGGATTTCATGAAAACAACGTCATATACTCCGAAAATTGTTCGGTATTCCAAGTTTTACCGCACTTTTTCCAATATTGTTACTTTCCGTACAGTAACAGGCGAATACCTCATAGCAATGAAACTTATGGCAGGTCGTCAATACAAATACGATTTATCCGATATTATCGGCATCTTATGGGAACATGAAAAAGCTAACAATCCAATTACCATAGATATGATAAGAGAAGCAGTAAGTAATTTATATGATTCTTATGATAAACTTCCTGAACACTCCAGAATTTTTATTGAGAAAGCAATTTCTGATAAGAGTTATGAGGAAATGTATAAAAGTGTAAGGCAAATGGAAGCTGATAATAAGGATATTCTTTTACAGTTCCAAGAAGACTATCCGGATGCTGCAAATACCGATAATGTTAATGATATTCTTGCTGCAATAAAGAAGAAAAAGGAAACCACTCAGAACTAAGAAAGGCTTCGCTCAGGATTGCTCCTGAGCGGTAATGTCATATAAGCTTTCTAAGCAATTCCAGGTGCTTATCAACTTTCTTTACGATGTTATATCCGTCACCGCAGTAGAAGTCGATGAGCCATTCGCGGCAGGTTATGAGTCCTGTCTGTACTATTACTGAACGGAGACTGCCTTTCACTATCCATCGGTCCACGGCATTGGGAGTATATCCTGTTATGGCTGACACCTCTGTGATAGTCAGAACATCAGGCACATCGAACCAAACATCGTTCAGCTGTTCTCGGAAGCACTCCGGTGGTCGCTGCGGCTGAACCCTTTCCGCTGCATTTTCAGATCGTATAATATATTCGATAACGTCATCGAGCTTTACAGCATAGCGGCGAGTGCTTTGACAGCTGTCAGTGCAGGGAATAGCTCCGCTTTGGAGGAGCCATGCACACTTCCGCTTGCTGATATGGAGTATCTTACGCAGCTGTTCTCCTGATAACACTTCGGGGAACTCATCGTACAGGTAGCTGTAATCACTCATCCTTGCTGCCTCGCTTTATCGAACGTGCAGGCTCATCATCGCAGTGCTCGAGCAGATAGTCGATGAGGTCATCCTTGCTCAGTATGTATCCGCCCTGATACACGAAGGAGCGAAGCTCGCCGCTGTGTATTAGCTCGTAGACTCTGTTCTTTCCAAGCGGAGACCACCTGGCGGCTTTTATCGGTGATAATATCTCGGGACATCTTCTGAGCATACGCTCTAATTCTTTACGTTTTTCTTCCTTGTTCATGGTCACTTTTTCCTTTCATTTTTCGCTTTAGCTGCCTGAAATTTCTCGCAGTTTTCTCGCACTTTTCTCGCAAATTTCCGGATTCTCGCAGAAAAATGCTCAAAATCAGGGAAAAACGGCGTTTTTTTAAGACGATAAGTGACCAAATGGGAAGTTTTATAATTTGCTCGAAATCATGATGCCCCTTGAGGGACGTGGGTTCGAATCCCACCCACTGCGCCAGCAAGCTCACGCAATTGCGTGAGCTTTTTTTGTATCACAAGGCCGACCGTTTTTTACAAAATTCATAAGTAAAACTTATCATAAATCCGCAAAATCGAGATTGATTTATCTGAAATTCCGTGATACAATATAGTTACCAAATAAATCACGGAGGTAATCACTATGGCAAATATACTTATCGTTTACTATTCACGCAAGGGCGAAAACTACTGGAACGGCGGTCTCAAAACTATTTCTAAGGGCAACACAGAGCGAGTTGCCGAGTTCATTCAGAACGCAGTTGGCGGCGATCTCTTTGAGGTCGATACCGTGAAGCCCTATTCCGAAAGCTACATGACCTGCATTGAAGAAGCTAAGGCTGAGCTTCGTTCAAAGGCTCGTCCTGAAATAAAGGCTTTCCCCGAAAACTTCGAGGATTACGACACGATCTTTGTGGGCTATCCCAACTGGTGGGGCACGATGCCGATGTGTATGTTCACTCTGCTTGAAAAGTACGATCTGACAGGCAAGACGATCATTCCGTTCTGTACCAACGAGGGCAGCGGTATGGGTTCAAGCGAGCGTGACCTGAATGATCTCTGCAAGGGTGCAACTGTCAAGGCAGGGCTTTCGGTTCACGGTGCTGAGGCTGAAAATTCCGAGAGCAAGGTCGCTGCGTGGGCAAAGAAAAGCGTATGACCGACAAGGAACAGATCATACAACTCTACTATGAGATGTATGCCGCTATGGTGAACAAGGACAAAGCCGTACTTGAACGTGTCCACGACGACAGCTTTGTGCTTGTTCACATGACGGGTATGCGGCAGCCGAAAGAGGTTTACATCAGCTCGATCATGGACGGTACGTTGAATTATTATTCTGCAAGTCATGAGGATATGCAGGTGGAAGTCAAGGACAATACTGCTGTACTGGTAGGCAGAAGCCGTGTTACTGCGGCTGTGTTCGGCGGCGGAAAGCATACATGGCGGTTACAGCTTCGGTTTCAGCTTTTGAAGAAATACGGTGAATGGCGATTCGCTATGGCGAGCGCCTCGACATATTGAGGTGAGATGATGCTGAAACAGATACGCTATTTTCAGTCGGTGGTGCGGCTCGGCAGTTTTACCGCCGCCGCAGAAGAACATTTTATCTCGCAGTCGGCGATTTCTCAGCAGATAAAGGCGCTGGAGGAAGAACTTGGCGTTACACTTCTGGAACGCAAAAAGCGCAGCTTCACGCTGACTCCCGCAGGTGAGTTTTTCTACAAGAAAAGCCTTGTGCTCGTGGCGGATTATGATAATATGGTGCGTGAACTGCAAAAGGTCTCGGGCAATAGCGGCGAATTGCTGAAAGTCGGGCTGCTCAAAGGTTACAGCGGCAAAGAGTTCAATTCTGCGGTTTCGGAGTTCACTGTGCAGTTTCCCGATGTGACGGTGGAGGTCACGCACGGTAATCACGATGCGCTTTATACACTCCTGCGAAACAATGAACTTGATATTGTTCTCAACGATCAGCGCAGAGCCTTCTCGGACGAGTATGTGAACATCGTGCTTGACATTCAGGAGTATTACGCTGAAATATCGGCAAATTCCCCCCTCGCACAGCTTGACGAGGTTGAAATATCCGACCTTAAAAACACACCGCTGATACTTCTCTCCTCACCCGACCAGCAGGAAACGGAGCGCAGTTTTTATGCGAATGATCTGGGATTTCAGAGCGAGATCTACTTCACTGAATATATCGACGATGCGCTGATGCAGGTCATTCAGGGCAAGGGATTTATGCCCATAGAGGGCAGCGGTGATGCGGTTCAGACTACCACAAAAGCCGTGCGGCTTCTGCGAAACGGCAAACCGATAATCAGACGGTATTGTGCGTTTATGAAAGCTGACACCCCGAAGAAACACACGAATGTATTTATTGAGATACTGAAAAAACAATTCTGAGAATAAACACGAATAAGGAGTAAAATATGGAATACGAAAACGGCTATGTATATGAGCTTATGGACAAGGGCGGCCCGACAAAAGTGACCGAACCTTACTTCAAAGAAGCAGTTGATGAAATGATGAGGGCAAGAACGCTGTGTGCAAAGGCAAATGCAGTTCTTCCGGATGATCCGTCTTATGTTGGGTATCTTGAAGAACTTTTCGGCCGCAAACTCGATGATGTCAGGATTCTCACACCGTTCACCTGTGATTTCGGAAACCGTGTAACATTCGGCAAAGGTGTATTTATCAATCACTCTGCTATTCTTTCTGCGTCGGGCGGTATCGAGTTTGAGGACGGTGTTATGGCTGCTCCCGGTCTTCGTATCGCTACGATCAATCACGATATGTACGACCGCCACACTACCTACACCTACGGCAAAGTCACTGTCAGGAAAAATGCCTGGCTCGGTATGGGCTGTACGATATGTCCCGGCGTGACTATCGGCAAATACGCTGTTGTTGCGGCAGGGGCAGTTGTCACAAAAGATGTTCCCGATTATGCTGTTGTCGGCGGTGTTCCTGCAAAAGTCATCAAGATGCTTGATCCCGAGCAGATGAAAGACTAATGACGGATATGTATGAATCATAATATGTGTATGATTTTTGTACAGTTATTTATTCCCCTTCTCATGATATTTCAGGGATAAAAACGTATATTCATCGGAATATCTTCATTTCTGAAACTTATTGTTGATTTATAAAATGGAATGTGCTATAATATCCATGATATTATTTTTGAGAAAGGAATAAATATTATGAACATGAATTTCAAGTGCAAGCTTCCGATCCCTGCGGAAGTCAAGAGCGAATATCCGGTTTCAGAAGAACTTAATAAGGTGATCGAAGCGAGAAATGAGCAGATCGCTAACATCATTAAAAGCGAAGACAACAGACTTATGCTCATCATAGGTCCATGCTCTGCTGATAACGAAGACAGCGTTATCGACTATATCTGCCGCCTGAGAGAAGTTCAGGAAAAGGTAAACGATAAGATCTTCATTGTACCACGAATCTACACTAACAAGCCAAGAACAACAGGCAAGGGCTACAAGGGTATGCTTCACCAGCCCGATCCCAGCCAGAAGCCCGATATGTACAAGGGTATCGTTGCTATCCGTAAGATGCACCTCCGTGCTATCAAGGAAACAGGTTTCACCTGCGCTGATGAGATGCTCTATCCCGAGAATCACCGTTACCTCAACGACCTTCTCGGTTACGTTGCTGTCGGCGCTCGCTCAACTGAAAATCAGCAGCACAGACTTACTGCCAGCGGACTCAATGTTCCAGTTGGTATGAAGAATCCTGTCAGCGGAAGCCTTAACGTTCTCATGAACTCCATAGAAGCTGCTCAGTCAGGCCACACTTTCCTCTACAGAGGCTGGGAAGTTGAGACTCAGGGCAATCCCCTTGCTCACGCTATCCTCAGAGGATACGAGAACCATCACAGCCAGAGTATGCCTAACTATCACTACGAAACACTTCAGCTTCTCCATACTTTCTATGAGTCAAAGGGATTCAGCAATCCTGCTGTTATCATCGATACCAATCACTGCAACTCAGGCAAGCATCCCCTTGAACAGCCACGTATCGTCAACGAAGTTCTCAGCAGCTGCAGATACAACGAAGATATCCGCAAACTGGTAAAGGGTTTCATGATCGAGAGCTACATAGAGGACGGCTCACAGAAGATCGACGAACACATCTACGGTAAGTCCATCACCGACCCTTGCATCGGATGGGAAAAGACCGAGAGAATGATCTTCGACATTGCTGATAAGCTGTAAGAGATCTTTAAGGCAACACCGCACAAAGCCCGCCGGACGGCTTTGTGCGGTGTTGCCTTAAAAATTGCCGCATCCAATGCGGCAATTTTTTTGCCTTTATGACAAAAGCAAGTCTTTTACTGAGAGTATCATTGCAAATAATCTATACAATAAGCAAAAACAAATAAAATCCTGCATCGAAATAGTATATTTCGACCAAATATTCCTCTTTTGGTGTACTAATCGTTATTTTGCACTTGTATTCTTAAATAAGTTGTGCTATAATGGATTCTGTCATTTTGGATATGTCTGTACAAATTCCACTGAATTCTTCGCCGTTATGTCAGTATCAATTTGTACAGTTTATCGTATAGATAAACTCACACTTAAAGTGAGAAAATGGGATATTAAATAAGGAGGAAAAAATGACAAGAGATCAGATCCAGTCACAGGGCCTTGAGAAGATCAGGAAGATGAGCAAGCTGATGATAATAGGTTTTGCTGTTATCGTTATTGCAGCTGTTATCGCCATTACTGCTTTCGCCGTCAGAAAGTATGATGATCTCACAAGGGCCAAAGTCAGCTCTATGACTTCTACACTCAATGTTCAGCTCAAACTGAACCTTGAAAGCTACCTTAACCGCATGGAAACTATGGGCACACTCGCTTATTCCGTAGATAACGCCTACACCTACGACGCTGCCGATCCTTCAAATGACGAATATGAAGCGATCAATACTGAAAAACAGATAGCCGCCGATCTCAGCAAACTCTGCCTTATGGAGAATTTCGTTGACTACGGTATCGTATATTCCAACAACAGCACTGTCGGCAAGATCTCAAACGGAACTATAAAGCTTTTCGGTGACAGGCTTTATTCAGACCTTTCGGCTATGGCTGATCATGACCGTACTCATGACGGCTGGAACACAGGCTACAACGGCGACTATGAGCGTATCTACTACGTAAAGCAGATGCAGAACAATGCTGTTCTTGTGATCTCATTCTACACCGAGGAACTCGACTCAGTATTCGAGAACCCCGAAAATCTCAGCGATATGGAGATACGTCTTGGGCCTGCGGACAAAAAGTTGGACGTAAGGAGTGCACAAAACAATGTACAGTTACGAGCAACGAAAGAAAGCGATCAAGACATATCTGAAAACACAGTCTGTGAGTGAAACGTTGAGGATACTTG
>Ga0255344_1003941_pt1 | contig 15760 bp, 10 predicted proteins | sample wastewater_treat_5_FD_192414 | JGI IMG/M metagenome (GOLD analysis project Ga0255344, IMG submission 192414) | Wastewater microbial communities from Lulu Island WWTP, Vancouver, Canada - plant18 | ecosystem: Engineered > WWTP > Wastewater > Unclassified | place: Canada: Vancouver, British... | reverse complement strand
GTGGAAGTGGTCCGCTTCCTCAACCTGGAAGGATCGCTCATGGGGCTGGTCGCGGACGAAACCAGGGGACGCAATTATCATGTGCGCTCCATCTATCAGGGGTCGGGCATGATCAGGGGGCTGACGGCGTCCCGGCGTTTTCTCACCCCCATGAACCTCTACACGGTTCCCTCCTTGTTTCTTCAGCGCCATATTCCCGTCCACTACGCCCTCATTCAAACCGCGCCGCCCGACGACTTCGGATGGCTCAACCTGGGAATTTCCGTGGACATCACGCTGGCGGCCGCCCACGCGGCGGATGTCGTCATCGTCCAGGTCAACCCGCACATGCCGGTGGTTCCGGGCTACGGGATGATCCACGTGGATGAGGTCGATTTTATCGTCGAGCACGAAGAAGAACTGCTGTCGGTTTACCCCACGCCGAAAATCGCCTGCACGGACCGGATCGCCAAGCTCTTGTCCAGCCTGATTGAAGACGGCTCGACGCTGCACATCAGCCCCGGTTTTTCCGAGGAGCTGGTTCTGGAGGCCCTGGGGGAAAAGCAGAATCTGGGCATCCACTCGCTGATGATTCTGGACGTCATGAAAAAGCTCGCGGAAAAAGGCGTCATTACCAACCGGAAAAAAGGATTCAACGACGGCAAAATGGTGGCTTCGGGCGCCATCGGCGGCGAGGAGCTTTACCGGTATCTGAATGGGAATCCCGCGGTGGAGTTCCGGCCCTGCGACTACGTGAGCAATCCCGTTATGATCGCCCGCCACCACAAGATGACGGCCGTCAATCGCGTGACGTCGATTGATCTCAAGGGCCAGGTCGCGGCCGACGGCTCCGCGCAAAACCATTTTGCCGACGTGGCGGGCCTGGTGGACTTCAGCCGGGGCGCAGCGATGGCGCCGGGCGGCAAGTCCATTATCGTTGTCCCGGCCGCAAGCGAAGACGGGCTTTCCAGCAACATCGTTCTGGAGCAGGCGGCGGGCGCCGTCGCCATTCCGGCGGCGGACGTGACGTACGTGGTCACCGAATACGGCGCCGTCAACCTGTTCGGGAAAAACGTCCAGGAGCGCGCCATGGCCATGATCAGTGTGGCGCATCCGGATTTTCGCGAGCGTCTTTTTGAAGAGGCCCGCCGCGAGGGGCTGATCGGCCAGGAACGCAAATTGTATGAAGCCCGGTATGGCGTGTATCCGGCCTGGCTGGAAGAAGCGCTGACGATCGCCGGCCAGAAAGTCACCCTGCGTCCCGTCAAAACCGTGGACGACCGGCTCATTCAGGAACATTTTTACGAAATGGAAGAGAAGGACGTGGCCAAACGCTTCTTCGGACGCAAGCATCACTTTTACTGGGATGAAATGAAAGACATGTTTATCGTCGATTACGCGAAGAACTGTTCCATCGTCGCCTATCTGGGCGAAGAGGGCTACGGCCGGATCATCGGCATCGGCGGATATTTCCTGGAAGGAAGCGGCTCGGGCGAAGTGGCCTATTCCGTCGCGAAAGACTGGCAGGGGAAGGGCATCGCCGTGAGGCTTCAGCAAAAAGTGGTGGACGCCGCTCTGGCCAACGGCCTCACGGGCCTGGACGCCGTGGTGCTCAGGGAAAACCTTTCCATGCTGGCGCTGTTTAAAAAACTCCCCTATCAGATCCGCACCTCTTTCGAGGAAGGCATCTTAACGCTGAAATGCCGGTTTGACGAGCCGGTGTGAACCCTGATCATTGAACTTCTTGAATCCGATCCTCTTTGGGTGCGACGATACAGCATTTCCATAGCTACGTTGAGAGGTCGTGGTTTTCTAAGCAGCCCACTTCTGGCCTTTGGATGCATACTCATACACAAGGTCATAAAGTTTGCCGCTCTTTTCCTTGAATAAATCCTTCTCGTAGGTATCGGGCAAATCTTTATCCAGAACCTCTTCAATGGCGCTTTTGACCCGGTGCTGGCTCTGGCCGTCTTTATACCAGTCCTGAATCAGGACTTTGGGCCTGCCTTTGATCAGGCGCTGCAAGAGGTGGCGGGCGGCGTTTTTAACTTTGATTTCTTCCGCCTTGGTCATCTTGTCTTTTTTCAAAATATCGTAAAGTTCCAGTTCGTCCTGGGTGAGCCCTTCCCGGATATGGCGTTCATCTTCCTCTTTCAGACTTTCCGCATATTTCAAGAGGTCGTCATAGTAATTTTCCGTGGCCGTGCCGCCGGCGTTGTAACGGTTGATGATTTCCTGAAGTTTTTGGGCAAAGTCGGTGCGGGTGCTGTTTTCCTTCAACATCACTTCCAGCTTCTTTTCGATGAAGTCCCGCAGATTGGCGATTTCAATATGCTTGAATTCCTTCTCATGAAATTCTTCCTTAAGCTTCTCGAAATTGATCGTGCTTAAATCCAGCGTTTTTCCTTTTTTGATCACCGCATACTGGGGCTGTGCAGATTGCGCGAACAGCTCCGGATTGGAGGTCACGATGCTCTGGTCGAGCAACTCGCCGATTTTTTGCTTGACGGCTTCAATATCGGCCTGTCCGATGACGCTTTCCACAACGCCGCGCAGATATTGAAAGGCCGCAATAGCCGGGTTGAAACGCTTTTTGAGAATTTCCGGTTTGCAGGCTTCGTACAGGGCGGAGATCGTGTTTTCGTAAACCTTGAATTCTTTCCAGTGATCGTCTTTTTCCAGAAGCTTGTCCGCAAACGCGGTGAAGAGATTGACTCTTTTGAACGTATCTTGAGCGTCTAACACTTTGTTCAGGTCAACTTCCAGCGTTTGGCAAAATTCCAAACCCTGTTGAAGCGCGTCACCCAGCAAGTGGAAAAGCTGTGTCTTGTCCTGAACCGGCGTTTCGTCCTGCTCGTCGCCCATGGCGTAGTCCGACAACGCTTTTTTCATGTTGCGGAAGACATTGTAATAATCCACCACCTCACCGTTGGCTTTGGAAATACCGTTGATCGTATGCGACGTCACACGGTTGGCGCGCGCGATCGTCTGCATCAGCGTGTGGTCTTTCATCGGCTTGTCGAGATACAGCGTGGAAACCGTCGGCGCGTCAAAGCCCGTCAGCCACATGGCGCAGACAAACACCAGTTGCAGCTTGTCGTCCGGAGCTTTGAAACGGTACTCGATGTCATGGCCGTTTTCGTCAATGGCGTTCATCTTTTTGCGGTGCGGCTTAATGTCGAGTTTTTGTTTGGCAAAACGCTCTTCTTCGCCCGCGTCTTCGCTCACCACCACCGCCATTTCCACCGAGCGCATGAAATCCAGTTGCTTTTTGCAGCGCTCTTTGTAGGGGCCATCGGCTATTTTGCCGATCACGCCGACCAGCCTTTTGATTTCCACCTTCCAGTGGATTTGCACCTTATCGTACATTTTCACGCAGGTGAATTTATCCACGGAGATGACCATGCCCTTGCCCAGATAGCCGCGCTGCGGGAAATGGGCCGCAATATCCCTGGCAATGGTTTCCAGCCGGTCGTCGCGCTTGATTACTTCCAGTTCCGTGCTGAATTCCCGCTCCAGCTTTTGCTGTGCTTTGTCGTCCAGATTTTCATCTTCCAGAATCGAATAAAATTCATCGCTCAGGTTGTCGTTTTGAATCAAAACCTCCGGGACGCGTTTCTGGTAGAAAAGCGGCACTGTTGCGCCGTCGTCGACGGACTGGATGAAGTTGTATTCGCTGACGTAATCGCCGAACCAGGCGTTGGTTTTGCGCTCGCGTCCCAGAAGCGGCGTGCCGGTGAAGGCGAAGTACTGGGCGTTGGGTATCCCTTTGCGCATGTTTTCCGCCAGGTCTTTGTACTGCGTCCGATGGGCTTCATCGACAATAACGATGATGTCGTTGCGATCCGAAAGCAGGGGGTACTCTTTTCCTTTTTCAAAGCGGAATTTCTGGATGAGCGTGAAGACCAGCCTTTTGTTGCGTCCCAGAAACTCCCGCATTTCTTTGGAATTTCCGGGGCGCGCCGCCTCGTTTTTGCTCACGGTGTTCGTATCCAGAAAGTTGCGGTAAATCTGGCCGTCGAGGTCGTCGCGATCCGTTACGATGACAAAGGTATAATTGCCCGGGTATTTGTGAAACACCTTGCGGGCCAGAAAGATCATCGAAAAGCTTTTGCCCGATCCCTGCGTGTGCCAGAAAACGCCCAGCTTGCCGTTTTTTCCTGCGCGGCGCTCGAAGGACGCGATGGCCTTATTCACACCGAGAAACTGATGATTCTGGGCGACAATTTTCTGTGTGTCCCGATGATAAAGAATAAAGTTCTCAATGTAATCCAAAAGCCGGTCTTTGGGCAAAAGCCCGGAGAGCACACGTTCGAGACTGGAGGCTTCCTGCTCGATGGTTTTGCGATTGATCTTTTCCGTTTCATCATCTGCGCGCAGCCAACTGAAAAAGAACTCGTATCCGACGGTGAAACTGCCCACTCGGGTTTCCCGCGCATTGGAGAGCACGCAAAACGCATTGTACTGGAACAGCAGGGGGATATCTTTTTTGTAGTTGGTCAGATTGTCGTCATAGGCGTTTTGCACTTTGACATTGGAGTTTTTCAACTCAATAAACACCAGCGGCAGACCGTTGACATAAATTAGAATGTCCGGCCGCCGGGGGTAGCGTTCGCCCTTAATCCAGAGCTGCGTGACGGCGCAAAAGTCGTTGTTTTGCGGTTTGGCAAAATCAATCACTCGCACGGTGCCGTGTTCGGTTTTGCCGTTTTGATCTTTGTATTGCACCGGGATACCGTCGCGCATCAGAACATAAACTTCTTTGTTCGCCAAAAGCGGCGACATGGCATAGCGGCGGGACGTGAGCTTATCAAGCGCCTCCTCGATGACATCCTCGGGGATATCCCGATTGAGTTTGACGGCATAAGCTTTGAGCACATCGAGCAAAACGACTTCCTGTTTGGATGCGCGGTTGGACCGGTCGGCCAGGTCTTCCATCTCCTGTGTGAAGCAGTTGATTGTGCGATAGCCATAGGTATTTGTAAGAAGCGCCACCGCCGCCTTTTCAATCTGGTCTTCGGAGATGAAGTTCGGCATCCTATTTGGCCTTTTCAATTTTCAGTTTGTCGTCCGTAATCGTAGAGAAAAAATCGGCAGACCAGAGCTTTACCGTATCGCGATTTTTAATAAACGGCAGCACGTCTTTTCTGGCCTGCTCAAAATCCACCGAGGCGAAGCGTTTGTGCAAGAGGCCTTGCAAATCTTTTTCGGTTAACGCCGCGGCAGCAGAAAGATGACCGGTCTGCTTCATACGTTCGGCCAGATGCGCGAGATTGACGGGGATGGAGCGGGATAAAAACCAGACATAGTCGTAAAAATCTCGCCCCTTGACGCGCGTTTTCCATGACCGGCACAGCAGGGCGTGAATTTTACCCGCAAAAAGTGAGGAGGGCGCATAAAGGCGCACTGAATAGGGCACAGGGCGTAACTGATATTTCATCTCGAACGTTGCGCAAGGCGGCGGCTGGGTATCCACTTCCAGTTTGATCCGCAGTTGTTCATGAGGATTGATACCGGCCACCGGCTGCTCAATAGAAGCGATTTTCACAATATGAATTTGTGTGCCGCCCTTGATAAAAGCCGATTTGACCGGGGAATCATTTTGCTTGATCTTTTCCTTAACCGTCATCTCCAGACCATACGCACCCAGCTCATCCTGCACAACCTGCGTAAAGGATGAAAGATCAAATTTCTTGTTGCTTTTCGTGAGAGAAAAATCCAGGTCTTCGGAAAAACGATCCAAACCGTAAAAGATGCGCAGCGCGGTTCCGCCGTAAAAAGCGGCATGATTAAAAAATCCACCCCGATAAAGCCCCAGCAACGCAAGTTCCTGAACGATTTCGTTGAGCGCGTGGCGGTAATCGTCCGCCGTGCGGCAATCATAAGCTTTGAGCATGTCGGCAACGGCGCTATGCATGATTGGCCTCCCCTCCCAGCCATTTTAAGAGCAGCCGGAAAATCTTCTTCCGGTAACGTGGCGCCAGAAAAATAATATCCGGCCTGTCCAGAGCAAGCACGGCTTCGCGCTCCATCCGCCAGTCCTCAAAAAGCAACGCTTCCAGGGCTTTGATGCTTTCGATTCCCCTGGTCTTGTAAAGCGCGTCGCAAAGCGCCTTTTCCGGCGTGGCGATCAGGTAGCCCTGCTCGTTTTCCGAACCCAGCACAATGCCATAGGGAAAGACCGCCGGCGGCAGATAGTAGTAATAGAAATCGCCCAGCGGCGTTGAAAAGCGGCGGTTCTTGTTTTTATGGTAAGCCGCCGATGTGACGGCCTGCACCCGCTCCGGAATCAGTCCGTAATGAGACAGGGCGTATTCAAAGGATATATAGGACGGTCCGTAAATGATCGCCGCAAGACTTTTGAGGGAATAAGCGGACATTTCGCGCTTGTCCAGAAAGACTCCCCGGCGCACCTGAATCACGTCGCCGGACTTGATCATCCGGGTCAAACGGGCCTTGGGCGAGGCATAGTCTTGCAGTTCGTGCATCAATGTCAGATGATTCTTTGGCATATTGTCTCCAGTAAGTATCAATTTATTGTACTTTTTGGAGAAAGTCAATCATGTTTCATCATCCCGGTGTTGCGCGTCCTCCGTCATATTCTCGGGAAATTGTATATCCAGATGTTCCACATCGATCTTGCCGGACATCAGGCGTGTCAGGAGACGGTCGCGGGTAGTTGTAAGTATATCTTTTTGTTTTAAAAGTAGTTCTATTTGCTCAAAGAGAAGTTTTTGACTTTTGGAATAATAACAGATAATTTGCGCGCACGGAATGATTATTCTTACGTTCTTAAATTTTCCCTTTGTCAATTCTAAAAAAGTAGCTCCATTTGAAATTTGAATAAAATAATCCTTGTTAAGTTTGAGCCAGTAATAGAGAAAATATAAAGGAACTTGAATATTAGGAATACAAGTAATGAAACCCTGATTAGTACAAGCAGGTGTTGTGTTTATGCTTATCTGCCCAATTGTCGCCCTGCTTGTCATCATGATAGAATAAGCCGGAAATAGACGGGCAGAACTTTCTTTTAAGCCTTGTTCAGTTATTTGTAATTTTGATGAGAATGAAAATACTGCATTGGCTGCCGTCAAATCTGTAGGTGAGTACCAGTTAATATTTCCGTCATTCCAATAACCATTTACTGATGTTGACGGTGTACCTCCTCCACAAAATTCAAAGGCTTTTCCCACTGTTTTAATCTTCCATCCTTCCGGTACACCTTTGACGATTTTGGCCTTTTCATGGCCGGGGAAGCGCAGGCGGACGAACCATTCACGGTAGAGTTCTTCGGCAATCTTTTCCAGAATGGCAATGCGGCGGTTGTTGTTTTCAATCAAATCGTCATAAGCCGAAAGCACCGCCGCAATCTTACGCTGAATGGGCATGATGGGAACATTAAGAATTAGTCTTTTAAGGAAGTCGGCATCAGCTCTTTGTCGTCCACTTGCGCCTACCATACTGTTGACAGCACTTTTCCAGATCAAATCACATTTTGTTAAATAATATAAGAAACTCTGATCAATGTAATTTTTCTTTCCTCTAAAAACGAAAAATTCAGTTGATCCAAAGCCCGAGCGTTCGCTCTGTAATTTAACTTGTGCAATTTTACCATTTTCAAGACAAGGTGTTATCCTAGCTAAGAGAACATCATTATTTGTAAATTTTGAGCAACTACTGTTTTCATATTTTCTAATTTGAATATTAGAAACATATCTTTTACCAGGGCAAACATCTTCCATTTCAATAAATGGATAAACTTCACCTCGGGTCAGTTTAACAGAAGGTGGAAATTCAACTAGATCATTAAGTTTATATTCATTCCATTTCTTCATTCTTCCCCCGCAATCTGACGGATATTGTGTGAGATAACTTTTTCCAACTCACCCGCTTCGCGATTAAGCCTTTCCAGTTCCGCGTTTAGCGAAAGCATCTCCTCAATGAATTCTTCCTCTGTCTTACCGTCTTCTTCAATGACGACGCCGACATAACGGCCGGGGTTGAGGGAATATTCCTGTTCTTCAACGTCTTTCGGAGATGCAAGCTTGCAAAGGCCGGTGACGTCTTCATACCGCGCTTCGGGGAAACGTTCCTGTAGCCAGAAGATGTGATCAAAGAAATACTCGGTGGCCTTGACGTCTTGATGAAGCTCATCCAGCTCGGTCTTGAGCGCTTTCGTAGGGAACGGTTTCAAACCGTTCCCTACATTTTTTTCAACATGGCGGACTTTTTTGTCCACTTCTTTCAAAAGCTCATGCAGTCTGGTGAAAAAAGGCGCTATCGTTTCGGCCAGCTTGCGCTGGGCTTTGTTGGCTTTGTCGATGAGTGAAACATTTATTGCTTTCTGGTATTCAGCATAGGCTTTCAGCAGTTTATCGGTGTCTTTGAGTACGGGTACAAAATCCGGCAAATCCTTGCCGTTGTTTTCTTTCAAAAAGCTGACCACCTTTTGCGAAACGTCCTGGAGGACAGGGCGGTTCTCGGTAAGCCTGGTAAACCCTTCCTGGAAATAGGTGTCCACCAGTTCCACAAAGGCCTGACGATTGCCCCGGCGCAGGCGACTGATGACGGCAATGTTTTGAATCTGCTCTTCGGAAAACTCCCGATGCGCGCGGTCAATCTGCGTGAAGATATTTCGGGCGTCGATGAAGAGAATCTTGTCGTCCGGTTTGTCTTTGTCAAAAAACCACAGCGTGGCCGGAAGCGTCACGGTGTAAAACATGTTCGACGGCAGCGTGAGCATGGCGTAGATGAGGTTGTGTTCAATGAGCGTTTTGCGGATGTCCGCTTCGCTGTGACGGGCGTCGGACGCGGAATTGGCCATGACCAGCCCGGCCCGGCCTTTTGGCTTGAGCGACGTGGCAAAAAGGTTGATCCAGAGGTAATTGGCATTGGGGACGGTGACAGAGCCTTTGTCTTTGGCTTTGGTCTTGTTTCGGGGAATGCCGAATGTGTTAAAACGCCGGTCGGCTTCCACTTTGGCAAGGTTGACGTCATCCACATTGAAAGGAGGATTGGCAAGCACGTAATCGAATTTTCCGAAGCTTGTGTGAGCGTCCTCGTAATAGGTGTTGGCCTGCTTGATATCGCCGCGCAAACCATTGACGGCAATGTTCATTTTGGCAAGTTTGACAGTTTCGAGCGTTTTTTCCTGCCCGTAAACAAAGAGGCTCGCATCCTCGCCGGGCGTTTTACGCGCTTCGACAAACTGTGCGGACTGCACGAACATGCCGCCAGAGCCGCAGGCGGGATCAAAGACAGTGCCGTTGTGCGGTTCGATTATTTGCACCATCAGGCGGACCACCGAACGCGGCGTAAAAAATTCTCCGCCTTTCTGGCCTTCCGTCTTGGCAAATTCGCCGAGAAAGTATTCGTAAATCTGGCCGAACATGTCGCCTGAGACGTCCTTGGGGATGTCAGCAAAGTTTTTGAGCAGTTGCTTGGGGATGGTTTTGTACTCCGGTTTGCGCACCAGACGAAAGTATTCATCCTGTGGCAGAGTGTCTTTGAGTTCCGGCTTGAATTGCTCGATCAGAGACATGGCGTTTTTTAAAGCTTTGGCGATGTCCATTTTTTCAGGCAAATTCAACAGGTAATCGTAACGCGCCTCCGGCGGCAGATAGAAGCCGCACTTGTCGATGGCGATTTCATCGATGGAGCGCTCCCTGCGAGTGCCTTTGAGCTTTTTGTATTCCGCTTGAATTTCCTGCTCGTAAAGTCCGTATTTGTTGTCGGCAAATTTCAGAAAGATCAGTCCAAGCACCGGTGTGGAGTATTCGGATGATTTGAGATCGGAGTTGGCACGAAGAGTATCGGCGGACTGCCAGAGCGTTGCTTCCAGTTTTTTGAGTTGTTCAGGCGTCATGAATGTATCCAGTATTCAGTTTTTGATTTTGAAAATGAACGCAAAAGATCTGTTGTTTGTTGCGGTGAAGTATAGGTTCATGCTCCGGCCGTGTCAAGAAAAATGATACCTTTATCATGAATATCTAATTGACATTACTGGGGGAATAAGCTTTTATGGATTCGTCTTCGATTCCATTTTTGATTATTGCATCATCGTTCGTCATGGGAGGGAACCTATGAAAACGATCAAAGACCTGCCGGAGCACAGCCGTCCTCGCGAAAAGTTGCAGGAAAAGGGCGCCACGGCGCTGACTGACGAGGAACTGGTGGCGGCGATTTTAGGCATGGGGACGGCCGGGCGTGATGTACGCGCAATCGCCAGGCAAGTGGCATTGCTGATCCGTGACAAACAAGAAAATCTTACCCTTGATGATTTAATGGATGTGCCGGGCATGGGGCTTGCCAAATCGGCACAGATTCTTTCCGCTTTTGAACTGGCGCGCAGACATCTGCTTAAGGAAACGGTCAAAATCAGCCGCGCCCAGGATGTCTTGCCGCTGGTTTCCGACTTAATTGATAAACGACAGGAGCATTTTGTCTGTATCTCGCTCAACGGCGCGAATGAAGTGATTGAAAAAAGGATCGTCACCGTCGGCCTTTTGAACATGAGCCCGGTGCATCCGCGCGAGGTCTTTGCTGATGTCATTGTGGACCGGGCAGCGGCGGTGATCTTTGTGCATAATCATCCTTCGGGCGACTTACAGCCCAGCGATGCGGACATGAAGATGCATGAGCAGTTAACCGAAGCCGGAAACATTTTGGGCCTGCGTGTTCTTGATCATATCATTATTTCCCGCCGGGGTTATCTGAGCTTTCAGGAAGTGGGGATAATCAAGAATTAAGGAAACAAGAGTACAATCAACAACTTCTCTCGTTATGTCAATAAAAGTTGACAAAAGTTGACTAAGTGTGCAATGTAGAACCATGGAAAACAAACTGAATATCAAAAATATCGAGCAAAAAGTTCAGGAGCTAGGCCTGAATCAAACAACGCTTGCGGCAAAAATGCAGGTGTCTAGGGAAGCTGTATCCAAATGGCTGAAAAATGAAAAATATCCCCGCCCGGACAAGCTTTTAAAACTGGCGCGGCTGCTGAATCTCAGTTTCAGCGAACTGGTATGCAAAATTCCTGCGGCGAATGAACCGGTGATTGCCTTCCGTAAGAAAGGCGTCCATAAAATTACATCGGATTACATTGATCAGGCTAAAGACATGGGCATGATACTACAAGAATTAGTGCCCTATCTCCCATTTGATGATCTTTCCCAGCCTGCCGTTCTGAAGTCGCCTTCTGTTGAGTATGAATACATCCGCAAAGTAGTCGGCCGGGTCCGGGAGAAAATCGGTGTTGGCGCAAGCGAAGAAATCCGCTTTGACCATTTGATCGGCTTCTTCAATGAATTGCAGGCCGTGATTATTCCCGTTCTCTGGGGCAACAAGGAAAATCATGAAAATGCGCTGCATATTTATCTGCCCGAATCTATGACCACTTGGATTTACCTGAATCTTGATTGCCGTATTCATGATTTTAAATTCTGGATGGCCCATGAATTGGGGCACATTCATGCCCCAACGCTGCAGGGAGAGATCGGCGAAGACTTTGCCGAAGCTTTCGCGGGGGCTCTGCTGGTTCCGCATGAGTTGGCAGAGCGCGAGTACAAGGAGTTACAGAATCTTGCCGATATTTGGTCACAGATCAAGAGGATCAAATCAGTTGCGGAAAAACTGGTTGTTTCACCGTTGACGGTTTATTATCAAATCAATAAATATGCTGCATTTTGCGGGAAATCCGAAATTGATTTGGAAACGAGCAAGGCGATTTTTCAGGCTACGACCAGATTCAATCAGCAATTTAAGCCGGTCAATGAGTGTTTGTTTAACACAAAGACGCCTGCGCCATCCCGATATGTGGCTTGTGCGAAAGAGCTGTTCGGAAGCCCTTTCTTTGATGTTTTGAAGAAATATCTGACAGACTATCACAAATCGGCAGGCTTTATTCAGAGCCTCCTCAACATACCGCTCCTTGATGCACAAAACGTGTATGAGGAGCTCTGTTAAATGACACAAAGCCGAATTCTTGTAGATTCCAATGCCTATTTCCGGTTGGCTCAAAGCATTCACCCGCTTTTAGGTGTGGAGTTCGGCGCTAAGCGATATTGCCTTTACTGTCTCAAAGAACTGCAACAAGAATATAATCGGAGCACACGCCTGCAAAACACTTTTTCATGGGTGAATGATCCGGAATACGTTAAAAATAGATCTCATTTACTGAAGGTGACCAGAGAAGAAAAGCTGGAAATCAGTCGAGCGAATGAATTCATATACGACTATGCACGCAATGTGTACCCCGGTGTATCCAAAGTGGATGTTCTTTGTCTTGCCCATGCGGAGCAATTGCACATTCCTGTTGTCACGGATGATGGCGATATGAGCAGCGTGGCAGATGCGTATGGAATTAAAAGAATCAAGACGCTTGAACTTATAAGATCGATGCTGGACTGTCGATATATTAGTATTGGCAAAATCAGAGAAATTGCCTCCTACTGGATTTACATGAATGACCGGCCTAGAGATTTTGCTGCTGATTATAAAAAGCTTTTTGGCGAAGCAGCGCCGAAATAATCATTTTGCTTTGCAGGCGGCAGATTTGTTTTCTAAGGCAAGACCATTCATATTCCATGACAAATACCATATGGTATCTGAATAAGTCATTGATATTGAGTAGATGGAAGGTATTTTTTGATTCAAATACTGCGACATTTAAGCGGCTTATTTGAAATTGTAAGTGGTCGATCCTTGCATTGGATTCAATAAAAAGGCGGGGTGTTTCCCGCCTTCTATCCTGAATATGGGGTACACAGAGTGTAAGGAGCGGTCGCGCCACACGAAAGGGCGGTTCAAACCGTTCCTTAGGCTTTGGGCCTTTCCAGCCCCTTTACCATCTGCGAGCGGATGATGCGCGGGAGGATCATCTGGTGCTGCGGGCAGATGGACCGGGGATTCTGATAGCAGCAGTTGGCAAAGCCCACCAGATAATTGCGCAGTTCGTGAAAGCGCACGATTTCATCGACAAAGCCTTTCTTCGCGCAGAACAGCGGCCCCGACGTATCGTCATAGTGCTTCACCATCTCGTTCATCTTGTCGATGACGGGCCCAAGCGGCCGGCCCGCGTCCTTTTCCTTGACGAGCCTTCTGGCGTAACTGGCCGCCGCGGCGGTTTCCCCGTGCATGACGTTAATCTCGGTCGTGGCCGTGCCGAGTGAAAAGGCATTGTTATTGTTGGCCGTGGGACCGCCCAGAACGTAATGCGCCGCCGCTGTTCCCTTGCGCAGGACAACCAGCATCATCGGCAGGTGCGAGTTTTCAATCGAATAGATGAGCGACTGGCCCAGGCCCAGAAGCTCCGCCTTCTCCGCGATGTCGCCCACGTCGATGCCGGACGTGTCCTGAAACCAGGCCATCGGCACCTTGTCGCGCGAGCACAGCGTGACGAACTCACTCATCTTGATCAGTCCCTGGCGGTAGAGCTTGCCGCCCACGCCCATGTACTGATTGGTGTATTCCGGGTAATTGGGAAAGGCGCCCTGGCGGTTGCCGACAATCCCCATCAGATAGCCGTCCACCTTGACCAGGCCGCAGTACATTTCCGGGCCGAAGCCGGGGCGGAATTCCAGATGCTCCGAGCCGTCCACGAGCCTCGCCAGAACCTGCTCGAAATCGTAAACGCGCTTTTTGTTGACCGGAATGATCGAGGCGATTTCCGAGGGAGGGTAAGCAGGTTCAGCGGGGGCTGCCACGCGAAAGAAGCGTGGATGGTAGGCGGGCAGATCGTCCATGTAATCTTTAATTGCGTCCAAGACCTGGGTTTCCTCGTCGAAGACCGCACGGAAAAATCCCGTGACGTCGTGGTGGATTTTGACGCTGCCGGGCGGAACGGACTTGAAGTGCCGCGTGGCGTTGATGAGCTCTTCCGCGCCTTCTTCATCGAAAAATCCCTTGGGGGACATGCCGCTCACGATGCCGCCGCCGCCCACGGCCATGTTGGCCTTCTTGTGCGCGAGCAGAATCGTCGGGCTGATGGACTGGTAGCCGCCGCCCGCGGGATTGGTGCCGTAAATGCCGGCGATGACCGGGATGCCCATCTGTTCCAGTTCGGCATGGCGGAAGAAGCACGTGCCCTGGCCCCGGCGGTTGGCGTACATCTTTTCCTGCTCGGGCAGCTTCACCCCGGAACAGTTCACCAGCCACACCAGCGGCAGGTGCAGGAGCTTGGCGATGTCGGTTACACGCAGGTTGTTGTCCGGCTGGCCGGCGATCCACGCGCCCGCCATCCATTTGTTGTTGAAGCCGATGAGGACGCACCACTTGCCTCGGATGCGCGCCAGACCATCGACCACGCCGGTGCTCCCCGATTCCTCGTTTTCCGGATCGAAGATGCTGTGCAGCGGGCAGAAGGTCCCCGGATCGACGAGGTATTCGATGCGCTCCCAGACGCTCATCTCGCCCCGGTCGTGCAGGGTCTGCAAGGGGACGCCCACGTTCCTGATCCGCTCGACTTCCGCGTCGATGGTTTTCATGATCTCCTCGATCTTCGCGCAGTTCTCCCGCATGCTTTCGACCTGTTTGGCGGAAAGGGGCTTCCCCAACGGATCCATTTTTTCGAAGTATTGTTTCATGGCTTACTCCGTCTATGCCCGGTTGGGCGCGAAGCCCATCGTGGCGTTGGCAACAATCATCGTGTGCATGTTGGACGTGCCTTCCAGCGTTTCGAACTGCTTGGAGTCGCGCAGGAAGCGGCCGCAGGGATATTCGTCCGAATAGCCGAACGACCCGTAGAGCTTCATGCACTCGTTGGCGTCGTGAACGACGACTTTTGCGCCGTAGAGCTTGGACATGGAGGTTTCCATGACATTGGGAAGCCCTTTATCCTTGAGCCAGGCCGAGCGGTAAACCAGATAGGCCAGCGTGTCATGGCCGATTTTCATGTCCGCCACCTGCTGCTGGATGAGCTGGTAGCGGCCGATTTGCTTGCCGAACTGGCAGCGTTCCGTCGCGTATTTGGCGGAGGCGTCGAGAATGGCGCCGGAAAGCCCCAGAGCGCCCGCGGAGCAGCCCAGCCGGGTGGTGTTGAGCTGCGTCATGCAAATCTGGAAGCCTTTGTTCAGTTTTCCCAGCAAAAGATTTTTGGGAACCTTCACGTCTTCAAAGGTGATTTCCGCCGTATCGGAGGCCCACAGGCCGACCTTGTCGTGAATGGGTTTGCGCGTGATGCCGGGCAGGGAGTAGTCCATGATGAAGCAGCTCACGCCGTTCGCGCCCGCGTCCTTGTCCGTTTTGACATACAACAGGCCGTGGTTGCAAACCGTGCCGTTCGTGATCCACATTTTGTTGCCGTTCACCAGGTAGTAGTCGCCCTTGTCTTCGGCGCGGCATTTCATGGAGGCGACGTCCGAACCGATATCCGGTTCGGTCATGGCGAAGCTGCCGACATATTCGCCGGAGACGAATTTGGGAATGTAATGTTCTTTTTGCTCTTCCGTTCCAAATTTCTGGATGGTGAGCGCCGGACCCCAGCACTGCATGTTGAAGGCCATTCGCCAGGCGACATGCACTCTGGCGATCTGTTCGATGGCGAGCGCGCCTTCCAGAAAGCCCATGCCGTTTCCGCCGTATTGCTCGTCGATACAGAAGCCGAAAAATCCGAGCTCTGCCATTTTGTCAAAAATTTCCCTGCGCCAGAAATGGTTTTTTTCGTCTTCCTCGACATGCGGCGCAATTTCCTTTTCGGCAAAGTTTCGCGCCGTCTCCTGAATCATTTTTTGTTCTTCCGTCAATGCAAAATCCATATTTTTTCCTCCCGGACGGTTGTTAAAGG
>Ga0255344_1003936_pt1 | contig 15768 bp, 13 predicted proteins | sample wastewater_treat_5_FD_192414 | JGI IMG/M metagenome (GOLD analysis project Ga0255344, IMG submission 192414) | Wastewater microbial communities from Lulu Island WWTP, Vancouver, Canada - plant18 | ecosystem: Engineered > WWTP > Wastewater > Unclassified | place: Canada: Vancouver, British... | reverse complement strand
ACCAACCTGATCTACAACCTGTGCAGGTACGAAATTTTAACCCGTGGAATGCCTTCTGCAGGATAGCCATGCTCAAATCCAGGGAAAGAGTTGATTTTAAAGGAAATACTAAGCAATATCCATCACTTTGGAAGGAGATCAAGGGGGAGCGTCTTTAAAAAAACCATAAAAACTATTTGCTGATTCGGGAAACGCTGGTTTTTAGAGGTTCCCATATATTTGCTCGATAATCCTTGCTTGTCGTGCGGTCTCTATTATGGTGTTGCCCTGACTGAACTTTACTCAATCTCCACATGAATCTGATAGGCAAAAGACATTCCGGGTTCTAAACGCAGGATGCAAGGTTTATCTTGTAGCTGTCCACTTCCTGAACTGAGATCCGGCAGTCCATACCAGGGCTCTATGCACAGGAAGTCACCACCCTTGGCTGCTGTCCAGAGTACCAGTACCGGAAAGTCCTGAATACCTACTCGAAGGCCTTTGCTTCCATTCCTGTTACGCAATACTGCCCATGGTGCATCCAATCCCTGTAACACCAGGCTATTGTATGCCTGAAACACCGTCCTGTCCAATGCGATGTCAGACTGTTTTTTTAAGTAAGGCTCTCGATGACTTAACAAACCGTCAGGTGTCAAACACCAATTGTCCGCCACCTGTTTCTGAGGAAAGAAAAGTGCACATTCTTCCAGTGAGGCACCAAATGGACGGATATTAAAGCCCAGATGCTCCCCTATAGAAAAATACATTGTCTTTCTCCCTGCGTTTTCTACTTCGCGCCGAATGCGCAAGCCTTTCTCATCGAGTAAAAAGCGACAATATAAACGGAAATCAAACGGGTAACAGGCACGTGTCTGTTCATCAGCATCCAGCACCAGGCACACGCTGCTCTCAGATTGCTTTTCTAATGCAAAGTTTTTTGTTTTTGCAAAACCATGAGGCTGCATCTGATATGTTTTCCCCTCATAGAAATACTGCCCGTTTTTCAAACGCCCTGTAATCGGAAACAAGATGGGTGCATGAGCGCCCCAGAAAGCCGGATCTGCTTGCCATATATACTCACGCCCCTCTGCGTCCTGGAAGGAGCAAAGCTGAGCTCCCATGCGTAGAATACGAGCGGAAAATCCCCCGGCACTGATGAGGAAGCTATCAATCATGAGTTGTCCTTTCCTTAACATGTTTGGGATTAATGGTTTTGCGATGGCCAGTCCCTGGCTTTCAAACAATGCAATCTGTACTGCGTTTAATAATGTTCTGATGTAAAGCTTGTTTGCATCCAAAGCGGCGAGGGGTTTTTCAGGCCGTGTTACTTCAACTTTTCAATCAGCTGCCTGTAGTTTTCCCTGGATTCTTCCAACACTGGCTCAATCTCGCCAATACTTTCCATTTGCCCTCGTCGTCCACCCCACAGAGGGGCAGAATGACACCATGGATATCCGCCTCGCTGATGTATTACAGATGCATCATCAGATAAGCCCGCGCCAACGTTTGCACACCCCCGATTCAATTCTTTTCTTCTACAATTACAGACACCCCGTCAGGGATGACCGTAATCTGGTAATCATCCTTATTGATTATTCTCTCGGCTATCGATAGCGCGTTTTCCACAGAGTCCGCCCACCTCATGTGCATGGCTTCTATCATTGAGCGCGGCGCCTTTGTCACCATGATGACTGCGGCCTTTGTCAGCACCCTTGACAGGACCTGCGCTTCCCATTGATCAGGAACTGTCTCATCCATCTTGCGCGATAAGATCTCCTCAAGCAGCTCTTTGGGCCCTGCCGCTGTGCTCAGCATATCAAAAAACCCTTGTCCCCCATGGCCGTCGATACATTCCGCAGCCATGATAATGACGCCTCCGGCTTTTACCGTAGCCTCAGCCGCCGTCATCCCTTTCACAGCTTGATACACATTCTGATCAAGAGGATAACCGCTGTTTGTCACGACAACAAGGTCTGCCGGCTCACTGGCAACACGGGCAATGCCTCTGACAAAGGAACAGCCTGCCTGATGAGCAACCTCGGGATGCCCGGCAAAAGCTTTGACCAATCGTTTGTTCTCATCCAGCACCACATTCACAATAAACGCAAGCCTTGCCCTTTGGGCGGCAAAGAGCATGTCCCGGTGCATCAAGTTGCCCTCCAGCATCCCCGCGCGGGCGTTCGGAGAGGCAATAAACCGTGCGCAATGATTGGCAAGCACGGTTTTATAGCTGACAATGCCGGGCAGCACGCTCTTCCTTCCTCCTGAAAATCCGGCAAAAAAGTGCGGTTCGATAAAGCCTTCCGCAATTAACAAATCAGCATCAGCAGCGATTTTATTGATGAGGAGTTTCCCGCCTGAGGGCAGGAAACCCAAATCCGCCATTTCATCGTTTTTGCTGTCATGAACATGGATATGCACCCTGTCCACGATTTCATCCCCATATTTGGCGCGCAGCTCTGAATCAGTGCTGCCCCGATGGAAACCCGTCGCGACAAGTATGGTGATCTTTGCCGCAGGATTTGCTTTGTTGATTTCCGCAAGAAGGATCGGCATGATGATATGGGACGGGACAGGCCGCGTATGATCGCTGGAAATGATGACGATGTTCTTTTTGTTTTTTGCCAGTTCCGTCAAAGGCGCTGAACCATAAGGCTCCGCCAGGGCTCTCTTCACAACTTCAGTTTCGCTGTCATTCGTTTTCAGCGCGGAAAATTCAGTGTGCAGCATTGCTTTAATACGCCGCGGTTCAGCATGCCATTCAATGTGTGTCTTGCCATAAGGCAGTTTAATAATCATCTTTTTTCTCCAGGATTCATTGTATCGAAATGACCTTCCCCGGATTCAAAATCCCCCTGGGGTCGAAGGCCCGCTTGATGCCCCGCATCAGGGCAATTTGCACATCGCCCACGCTTTCCTGCAAGTACTTCGTCTTGGCGTGGCCGATCCCGTGCTCGCCCGATACATCACCGCCCATGTCCCGCGCCGCGTCATACAGCTGCTGCATGGCGGCGGCGCATTTCTCTTTCCATATTTCATCAGGGTAGTCATCCTTGCACAGATAAAGGTGCAGGTTGCCGTCACCGGCATGGCCGAAGGAACGGATGCGCAGCTGGTTCTCCTCGCTCACCCTGCGGGAGAAACGCACAAAGTCCGCGATGCGCTCCCTGGGCACCACCACGTCGCACTCGTCCATGGACACGGTGGAGTTCTTGATGGCCTCCAAAAACGCCCCACGGGCATCCCATATGCTCATCTTCCGCTCGTCGGTATCCGCCAGCAGCACGTCATTGGCGCCGGACGACAGCAGCAGATCCGTCACCGCTTCCAGACGGGGCTCTATCAGGCTTTCCTCCGCCCCGTCCAGCCTGAGCAGCAGGTAGGCGTCGGCGCTCTTGTCAGGAAACTGCTTGCCCAGGTATTCCTCCGCCGCCTGGATGACTTCCTTTTCCATAAACTCCACCGCCGTGGGCTCGCACCCGCAGGACAGCACCTTGGGCACCACCTCCACGCACTCCTCCAGGCTGTCAAAGGGCGCCAGCAGCGACAGGTTGGCCAGAGGCTCTGGCATCAGCTTCACTGTGGCCCGGGTCAGCACGCACAGCGTGCCCTCCGAGCCGCACAGAAGCTGCATCAGGTTATACCCGCTGGAGGTCTTCACCACCTTGCCGCCCAGCTGCTGGATGGTGCCGTCGGCCAGCACCACCTCCATGCCCAGTACATAATCCCGGGTAACGCCGTAGCGCACCGCCCGCATGCCCCCGGCATTGGTCATGATGTTGCCGCATACCGTGGCGCTCTTCTCGCCGGGGTCGGGGGGATAGAACAGCCCCGTGCCTTCCAGAAGCTTTTGAAACTCCATCAGCATCAGCCCCGGCTCCACCGTGGCGGTCATGTTGACCTTGTCTATTTCTATCAGGCGCTTCATCTGGCTTACATCCAGCAGCACGCCGCCGTAGATGGCGACGCAGCCGCCGCACAGCCCCGTGCCCGCGCCCCGCGGGGTGACGGGAATGCCCTGCTCGTTGCAGTACCGCAGAATGTCGCTGACCTCCCGGGCGCTCATCACCGTCAGCACCGCGCCCGGGGCGAAGGTGCCGTACTCCGTCATTTCGTCCCGGGCAAAATCCTCGCTGATGCTGTCGCCCGTCAGCACCCGCTCTTTGGGCAGGATGCTCTCAAAAAAGGCGATGTCTGTTTTGTTGATCCGCTTAAACCCTGGCATACTGGCTCTTCTCCCTTTTGATGTGCTCTATCAGCCTTGGCAAAATGTCGTACAGATCCCCCACAATCCCCACATGGGCTACCCGGAAGATGGGGGCGTTCCTGTCAGCGTTGATGGCCACGATGCGTTCCGCGCCTTCCATGCAGGCGGTAAACTGGATGGCCCCCGACACGCCGCAGGTAATGATCAGCTTGGGCTTTACCGTGCGCCCCGACAAACCGATCTGCCGGGCATTGGTATCCCACCCCTTTTCCACCAGAGGACGGCTGACAGCGTACTCGCCGCCCAGAAGCCCTGCCAGCTCCTTTATCAGGTCCAGGTCGCTTTCCTTTTTCAGCCCCCTGCCGCCCACTACCAGGATGTCGGCGTCGGAAACGTTGACCGCCTTGGGGATGCTGCGCTTTTCATGAAACCTCACTTCGCTGACCGCTTTTTTGGGCAGGGGCATCCGATGCACCTCGCCCGCCGCTTCCTTCTGCCGGACAGGGGCGTCCATGACCTTGTAGCGCACGGTGGCGAACTGGGGCCTGGTATGGGGGGTAACGATTTGCGCCATGATGTTGCCGCCAAAGGCGGGGCGTATCTGCACCAGGTCGCTGTTTTCCTTCAGCTGAAGCTCTGTGCAGTCGGCCGTCAGCCCCGTCCTGAAGCGGGTGGACAGCCGCGGCGCCAGGGAGCGCCCCAGCGCCGTGGCGCCCACCAGCACCACCGAGGGCTTCTTCTTCCTGATGATGTCCTCGGCGCAGGCGGCGTACATCTCCGCCCGGAAAAAACCAAGGGCCTCATCGTCATACACATAGATGTTGCGCACCCCATAGTGCCTGAGGGCTTCCGCAGCCTTGTCGCAGCGGTGTCCCAGCAGCAGGGCGTCCACCTGATACCCGGCGGACGGGGCCAGCTCGCGGGCCTTGCCGATCAGCTCCGGCCCCACAGGGTGCAGGCCTTCCTCCGTCATTTCGCAAAATACCAAAATGTCCCGCCAGGCTTCCTTGTCCACGCTTTTCGCCTTGGTTTCCAGGCGCATAATCGCCTTCTCGGGGCAGCTTTTCTCGCACAGCCCGCACATCCTGCAGGCGGCGTTGATCTCCGCCGTGTCCTTTAAGTCGATCGCGCCGAAGGGACAGGCGGACACGCATACCCCGCAGCCGGTACATTTCCTCTGGATAACAACAAGCTGTGCCATTATAAAAACTTCCATTCTTTTAATTTATCGTGCAGCTGTTTCGCCAGGTCTCCGCTGTCCAGCGTTTCCTGCTGGATGTCGCTGCCGGGAGGAAAGATGCGCTCCACCTGGGTGGGGCTGCCTGCCAGACCGTAGTTGTCCGGGTTCTGATCCAAAAAGGCCTCCAGACCGAAGACCGTGATGGCCTTGTCCTTCGTTTCGCGCCGCTTTTTCATGCTGGGCAACCGGGGCGTGTAAATATCCTGCTCCACGGTGATCAGGCAGGGGAAGGGCAACAGCACTGTCTCGATGACATCCTGCAACTGCTGTTCCGCCAGGATGCCCTTTCCCCGGGGCGTGAGCCTGCTGACCCACGCCGCATGGGGGATGCCCATGTGCTCGGCTATGGAGGGGCCCACCTGGGCGGTGTCGCCGTCGGTGGTCTGCTTGCCGCAGAGGATCAAATCAAAGTCCCCAATGGTGCGGATGGCCTGGGACAGGGTATAGCTGGTGGCCAGCACATCGGCGCCGCCCAGCCGCCTGTCGGAGAACACATACCCCTCGTCGGCGCCCATCATGTAGGCTTCACGGATAACGCTCTCCGCCTGAGGCGGGCCCATGGTGCCCACGGTCACTTTGCCCCCCGTCTCTTCCTTAAGCCGCAGCGCAGTTTCCAGGGCATACAGATCGTAGGGGTTCATCTTGCTCTTGACCCCCGCGCGCTTGAGTACTCCCGTTTGTTCGTCTACCTCTACCTTGCTGGTGGCAGGCACCTGTTTGATGCATACAAAGATGTTCATGCTTGCTCCCGTTCTATCCTTTTTCTTTCTCTTTTTATAAAATATTCCGCAGCCGCGACCCAGGCGTGATCCGGATCGTTCATGCGGCAAAAACCCTGTTGCTCACCGGCCATCAGCCACAAAAAGTATGTGTTGTAGCCCGGCGCGCCGACAGTGGTATGGCAACCGAAAGGGCGCTCAACCAGGTCATTGCTCCTCACATGAGGAACCTCATCGATCTCTCCATCCTTCCCCCTATGCATCTTCCCTGTGCAGCAACGCGCCCGCTTTCCGGATCCTTTCCTGCAATGTCTGTATCTCCATCAGGGCAAGTGATGCTTCCTTTCTGAGGGCCAGCGCAGCGGCAATGCCTGCCGCCTCGCCAGAGGCGGCACAGGCGGGAATGACGCGGGTCACGTCCCACGCCCAGCCATCGGAGGAGATCATCCGCCCCGCAGCCAGCAGGTTGTCAAAACCGGGATGATACAGGCATTCAAAAGGCAGCTCATACCAGTTGCCTGGATTGTTAAAATCACACAGCAGCCCCACGGAGCGCTCCTGCCGCATATTCCTGACCGCCTCTGTCAGCGTGTATGCGCCGGCCAGCCTGCGCGTTTTGCGGAACTGCGCCTGATGCGGCAGTGCGGTGATGTCGTATTTCATATGATCGTGGCCGCGGATCTCCTCCAACAGACAAAGTCTGCCGCGCAACAGGAAATCCGTCTCCTCCTGCGCAGTGGTACCGCTGATCAGCGGAAGTTCCTCCGGATGGCCTCCGCCGTACAGATTGGCCCCAATGCTGTGCCATCTGCGGCGGGACAGGATATTCTCCGTGGCGGCGGCGTCCATTTCGTGAGCGACAAACGAAAAATAGTTCTGTCCTTCCACGCAGGGAACGCCCGCCCGGCTCAGGATGATGGCATCGCCAGTGGCGTCAATGACCATCCGGGCCGTAAACGCCTGCCGTCCGCTGATGCTCTCCGTGATCACGCCGGCGCATCGATTTCCCTCCATCACAGGTCGGACACCACCGGTGCACAGCCGGATGCGGACTCCTTCCCTGACGAGCAGCTCGTCGATGGCCAGCTGGAACATGGTTGGGGAATAATGCGTGGCATAACGTCCGCCGATCCGATGCTGCTTCTTGGGCGACACTCTGCTTTTATCCACAGGCACGCTCCGGTCCTTCCAGATTTCCGGCAGTGTATCCGGGCCGTATTGAACCGACAGGCGCAGCAGTTCCTCCGGCAGACTATGCATCAACTGGGTGCCCTGCCCGTCACACAGCGGCTCATACCAGCGGATCAGCCCGTTGGTGGCCAGGCCGCCGAAGAGCGCGGTCTTCTCCAGGATCATCACGTCCGCGCCCTGTCTGCGGGCCGCCACCGCCGCGGCAACTCCCGCAACGCCTCCGCCCACGACCAGCACATCCGCGCTGTCCACCACCGGCGTGGATAATTTCTCTTCAACCAAGCTCATGTCCTTTCTTCTGACAGACAAACGACCCCGTATGCGCGGGGCAGTTTGTTTTTTCTCAGGCCTCCATCAGCCGGTCCACCACGAGCTGCCTGAATTCAGGCGTCAGCGTGATAAAATAGGCAGTGAATCCCGTTACCCGCACCACCAGATCCGGGTACAGCTCCGGATTCTTGTGAGCCGCACGGATCATGTCAGCGTCCACAATATTCACATTGATCAGGGTGCCGCCGCGCTTCAAATGGGTCTCCAGCAGGGCCATCACCTTGTCAATGCCGTCCTCCACATCGATGATGCCGGGGTCCAGTTCCATCTGGAAGGGACTGGTATTGCCCATACCGCACTGTGCCAGAATGATGGCTTCGCTCATATCGGTCATGGCTCCGTTGCGCACGTCACCGGGCATGGGATTAGCGCCGTGATTGACCGGTGAGAAGGCTTTGCGTCCATCGGGGGTCGCGCCTACCTGCTTACCGAACAGGATCGTCTTGCTCCAGGAAAACATGCCGGGAATAAATACCGATACTTCCTTGCTCTTCAATGCCACGACCTCATCCCGGAATACTTCCGTCAGCCTGCGCGCCCACTGATTCCCCAGTGAACCGGGCTGACCGTAACGGCTGCTGCCCTTCAGCACCGCCTGTATATACGCGCCCTCCGTATCTTCGAAATCAGCCTGCACGGATTTATAGACCTCATCCCAGGACAGACACTTTTCCTTCTCCACACGCTGCTCCAGCGCCGCAAACGAATTGGCAGCCACGGCAAGGCCGGCTCCGTCAATGCCAATATTGTAGTACTGAACAGAGTGGTCCGATGCATCCCGGCCCTTTTCGATGGGGCCGTACATGAACAGATTCAGGAAAAGCTCCGGGCTGTTGTAGCGGTTGTTGTTCAGATCAAAATCCATCGTGTCGGCGATGCAGCGCAGCACAATGCGCAGATGGCGGATATACAGTTCCAGCAGCCTGGCGGTGGAACGCTCGCCGGAAGCCATCATTTCGTCATAGGCCACCTCAAACACACGGGCCTGATTGACCTTGATGGAATCGTTCAGCGGGTATTCCAGACCCGGGATCGCCATCCAGTTGCAGCCGACGGCAATACGCTTTGCCGCCAGCTCCTTGCTGAAGCCCCGGCGCATGAAACCTTCCACCAGACTCTGATCGCCGGAAAATCTCGGCCATCCGTTCTTGTGTCTGAAAAGCAGCTCAACACCCCTGCGGAAGAAATCCCGGGGCAGGCCGTCATGAACACGGATCGTCAGGTTCAGGGAAACATCCATGCGGTCCGCCGCTTCAAGAATCAGCCAGCTGACCTTGCTGACCATATCACGTCCGGTTTCATCCGGTCCGCCCAGCTGATAGTACTTCGTGTCGCTCATCAGCAAGCCGGAGATGAAGTAGACGGCATCCTCGTCATCGATCAGTCCTTCGGCAGCGTCATGCTCATAATAGGGCCGCAGCAGTTCGTCCAGCTGACCTCCGCAGCCCTCACGATTGAAGGAACGTCCAAACAGGTTATACCATGAGATGAAGGTACATGCCTGACGCAGGGTCTGAGGTGGATGGTGACGCACCCATTCATTGGCCTCCAGCATTCCCTGCAGGTTTTCCTTCAGGAGAGGATCTGTTTCGGCAGCCAGTTTTTCCCGCACACAATCGATGGTCCGGTCCATCCAGTCCATACACGCATCCAGAAAGACAGTTTCCGCGTGATAGAATTCCCGCTGTTCCTCCGTCTGATCATTGATGGCGGCATAGTGCGCCACTTTTTGGCGCAGGCCTTCCCAGCCCAATTCCAAACCGATCTTTGCATCGCCGCAGAAGTGATGGATCTGCCCGATGCCATGATCGATGCCGTATTTGTTGATGGTTGCCTGCCAGGGGGATAGATCCCACAGCTCATGCCAGCGCAGCCTGCGGAACTTTTGCAGGATACGGTAAAAATTGCCGCACATGCTGTTTTCAGGATCCACCACCGGAGGGAAGCTTTTCAGCATGGCGGCATAATTCTCGCTCCATCCCTTGTAGCCGTGAAAGTCCCCGTTGGGCGAATCACCCACCGGTTTCCAGTTATAGCCTTCCGGCGGGCACAGATAATTGTAGTCATCCTCATCGGTATGACCGTTGTAGGCGATCTTTTTTTTGGTCTCTTCGATCTTTTTGGCACGCAGGCTTCTGATCCGTGTCGTATAGACCTCTTTCTTTTCTGCGATCGTCATCTTGTCATCCCTTTCTGACAGTGCAACGGACGCCCTGAGCCGCTGCCAGAGACATCAGGTCCTTCAGCCGTGCCGCATTAAGCGGTCTGGCAGCCGGAAGCGAGTACGTCAGTCCGATAGGTCCGTATTTTGACTTTGCCAGCACGTTGTAATTCAAAAGCTCATAGGATGCATCCTTCTGCAGACCCGCAACAAAAGCCGCGATCTCCCAGATGTTCTCATCAGAATCCGTAGCGCCCGGAATCAGCGGCGTACGCACGGTGAAGGAGGCCCCGGACGCAGCCAGTGCGGCGGCATTCTTCAGGATCTTCCTGTTGGAGATGCCCGTCCAGCGCCTGTGCGCTTCATCGTCCATAATCTTGATATCAAAGTACACATGATCCAGAAGCGCAAGACATGGAGCGATACAATCCCATGGCATGGACAGATTGGTCTCCGCTGCCGTATGGATCCCGGCTTCCCTGCACCTTGACAGAAGCGTCAGCAGGAATCCGCTTTGCGCAAAAGGCTCGCCGCCGGAAAAGGTGACGCCGCCGCCCGAGGCTTCATAATAATCCAGGTCAGCCATAATGGCGTCCATCACCTGCTCCTCGTCCATTTCCCGGCCGATAGTCACCCGGGCTCCGGCGGGGCATCCGGTAGCGCAGCGTCCGCAATGGATACATTTGCCCGGATAATGCGCCTGCTGTGGCGCCGCGGAGAGCGTTTCCGGATTATGGCACCACTTGCAGCGCATATTGCAGCCCTTGAAAAACACCGTCGAGCGGATGCCGGCTCCGTCATGAAGCGAAAAATGCTGAATATCCGTAATGATTCCCGTCATTTTCATTACCCGATCAGCCAATGAATGTTATTGACCAGCTCGGTCTTGCCGCTGTCCGATGAACGGATACCGGCGTCCAGAATGGCGATGGCGCCCAGATTGAACTTTGCTGTCATGGTCTCGTGAAGCGGTGCGTCGCCGTCCATGTAGTGGACGAACGCCCAGGACACGTCCTTCAGATTGTCGGGCAGCTGAATATTTTCGATGTCCTGCACCTCGTCAAATTCCTTGTACAGCTGTACCTTGTTGGTTTTATAGTCCGCCACAATAGCCCCTTTCGTTCCGTAGATGATCGGGGACTTGAAGGTGTGCTGATAAGTCGTCCATGTACCCTCCAGCACCGCATGACAGTTGGGGAACCGTACGATCATTGCCGCATTGTCTTCTGCGTTGGCCAGTGTGTGGATGCTGTTGATGCGCATGCCGGTAGCCGCAACGGCCTCCTGCGCGGCAAACCAGTACGCAACGATGGCACCGTAGCAGCAGTAATCCGCCATGGCCCCGCCGCCGCACTCATTCTGATGCCACCATGTGCTGGCAATCTCCGCATCGGTCATCGGGGCCGCTACCGCACTGATCTTATGCTTGGCGCCTGGGCCCAGCGGGCCGGTGTGGCCCATGCGCGTCTTCACCTCGATCAGGTCGCCAATGACGCCGTCCTCCAGCATCTTTTTGGCGGTATGCATGGCAGCGTACCATGTGATCGGCCAGTTGACCATCAGCAGGCTATGGTGCGCCTTGGCAAGGCGGTACATCTCCATGGCATCCTTGAGAGTGGTGGCCATGGGCTTCTCGATACACACCGCGATGCCGCGCCTTGCGCATTCTTCTGTCACCTTTACATGGTAGCAGTTCTCGCTGTTGCATACCACCAGATCCGGCTGTTCCTTCTCCAGCATTTCGATCCAGTCCTCATAGACCTTCAGGCTGAATCGCCCGGAGCAGTACTTCAGGTTCCACTGACGGGTATATGGCGCATCCGTCCGCATTTCCGCAACCTTCGGCGGAAGATCCGCGCAGGCTGCCAGATCAATGCGGGGGTTATCATAAAAATGCTGGGCAACATCGTTGATATGTACATGGGCAAAGCCCACGATTACCACTTTATACTGCTCCTTTTTCACAGCTCATACCCTCCCAGCTCAACGGTGCGGATTTCGCGGTTTTCAGCAGCGCTGCGGTAGAAGGCTTCGATAGCAGCCACCACATTGAGCGTTTCTTCCGGCTTCACAAGGCGTTCTTCCCTGCCCTCGATCACGTTGTACACATGCTCATACATATAGCGGTGAGCATCAAAAGCCACCCCGGCAAAAGGACGGTTGTCGAAGTACTTCAGCTCAGTCTCCGACTGGAACTTGCCCACATTCTTGTAGAGCATGAATTTTTCCACATCGATGCCGCCCTTGTCTCCGCAGATCAGGAAATGCTTGGCAGTAGGCTGATTGAGGGCCCATGTGAACTTGAAATTTACAAGGAAATTGCCCGCAAGACGCATGGTACCAGCCGCAAACTCCTCCACGGAAAACTCGTCCGGATCATACTTGCGGGGCGTGAAGGTGCCGATGTAGGCGCCGGACTCCTTGATGGACAACAGGATATCCTCTTTCTTTTTAGCCAGTACATCTGTCTGCATGCCGGACACGGCTTCCACACGGGGATTGTCGCACATCCAGAGCAGGGCATCGATGAAATGTACGCCAAGATCGCAGAAGGAGCCGCCCCCATTGTGCTCCTTCATATGAAAGAAGCCCCAGGTGGGAATGCCGAAGCGGCGGACAAAGGAGATGTCGGCAAAATAGGGCCGCCCGATATCGCCATCACGCATGGCCTGATAGGCAAAATCCATGTCCGCGCTCCAGCGTCGGCTCTGGCAGGCCCAGAGCAGTTTGCCGGCTTTGTTCGCTTCGTCAAACATTTCCTTGGCGTCCTGATAGGTCAGAGCCATGGGTTTTTCACACATGACATGGGCACCGGCCCGCAGGGCGGCGACGGACCATTTTTTATGATACACATTGGGCGTGCACACAGACACCCAGTCCGGCTTTACCTCGTCCAGCATCTGCTGAGGATCGGTATACCATGCGGGGATTCCCCAGCGCTTGGCAGTTTCCCGGGCGGCGCACTCACGGATATCCGCCACGGCTACCACTTCCGCAAAACCTTTTTTCATCAGTTCCGCAATAGAGGGCATATGTGCGGCGTTGCAGATCATGCCGCAGCCGATGATTGCGATGCGATACTTCTTGACAGCCATTTTTCATTCCTCCTGATTCTATTTCTACAACGCTATTCCGCATTGGGTTCACAGGTATCATATGCTGTAGTCTGTTGAGGCACAAGGCGAAACGGGGCATAGCCGCGCCTGAATAATTGACCCTTGTCTGTCTGCATGAGATATGCTATAATATACTGTCATATGTAATACTAAAGAAGCAGCCTGTCCGGCTTGTTTCTTTGTTCGTTCAGCCCTTGACGGCGCCTGCCGTCAGGCCGGAGATCATGTACTTCTGGAAGAAGATGAACATCAGCACGATGGGCAGGGAGCCGCCCATAGAGAAAGCCATCAGCGCGCCGTAATCATGAGCATATTCCCCGAGGAAGCTCTGGGCAAGGCCTACGGTCAGCGTCTTCATGTGGTCGCTTTTCATAATGGTCAGCGCCATCAAATAGTCGTCCCACGCATTCAGGAAGGTGTAGATACCAACTGCCACGAGACCGGGCACCGTCAGCGGAACCAGAATGGAGAACATGACGCGGAATCTTCCGGCGCCATCGATCCTGGCGCTTTCATCCAACGAACGGGGCAGGGTATCAAAGAAGGAACGAAGCAACATGATGGCCAACGGCAGTGCCTGCACCGTGTCAGCCAGAATGACGCCGAAATAGTTATCCACCAGATTCCAGCGCATATAGAAGCCGTACAGGGAGATCAGAATCGCCACGATGGGGAACATCTGTACCGACAGGATCATGGTCAGCACCGTGTTCTTGCCTCGGAAGGTGTAGCGGGAGAAGGAGTAGGATGCCAGCAGGGCAATGAACATGACCACGATCACCGTGCCGCTCGAGGTCACAACAGAGTTCAGGTAGTACCTGAGATATTTCGCTCGGGAGAACACCTTGATGTAATTGTCCAGGCTGCTTTCCGCCGTGATGCCGATCACCGGGGGGGTCTGCATCACGCGCTGGGAAGGCATCAGAGAAGAAAAGAACATCCAAAGAATGGGAAACAGGGCGATCACAAGGGTCACAGCCAGCAAGGCGTACCGTCCCACAAGGGAGATCCGCTTGTTGAATTTGCCGATTCCCACATCCGTACAGTATTTTTTCGCCCACTTGTCGGTGGCTGCAAAGCCGCCGATGCCCACTGCCGCCAGAAGCAGATAGAGCCAGCGCAGATCGCCGATGTATCTGACACGAGTTGCGTTGACTATGGTTTCGGCACCGGTGTCCGTCAGTTTCAGCTGGATGTCCGCGCTGTAATCATCGGTGAACTGCAAGCGCTCATCTTCCGACTCCCAGAGGGAAATCCCGTTTCCATCCATCAGCGCAGCGGTGATTTGGATAAATTTCTTTCTGGCATTCCTTTTAGAGGAGATCTCCATAACGGATCCATCCTCCAGTGTAAAGGACTCCGCATCCGCCCCGGTATTTTTCCGCAGATCGGAGGAAGTGTACAGCTTCCGGCCGTCCTCCCCGGTCACGCTCACTACCAACTGTGTTCCGCTCAGCGGCAACTTATTGCCGCCTACGATCTGCAGCAGCCGGTACAGGGAGAACACAAACACCAGCACAAACACGACTTTGATTGCCACACCGACATACCAGCTGATCGTGCCCTGTCCGTCAGCAGAGACATTCGTTTTTCTGTTGGCACTCATATTCTCTGCCTCCTTTACTGATAGTCAGTCGCGCTGCGGGACGAGAGCCGGTTCGAAACGATGGTGATCACAAGCAGCACGATCAGCCAGAGCACACCGATGGCCGCGCCTTTGCCGAAGTTGTTGTTGACGAAGGCCTCCTGATAGGCGGCAATGGACAGCGTGTTCGTGCCGGTGGTGCTGCCTGTACCGATCAGATTTGCAATGATGGTATACATCTGGAAATTGCTCATGATGGCGATCCACACCGCGGAGATCAGCACCGGCTTGATGGAAGGAAGGGTCACATGCAAGAAACTCTGCCAGGCGTCGGCTCCGTCGATCAGTGCCGCCTCCTGCATGGAGCGGTCCACGGACTGCAAACCGGCCAGCAGCATGACCATCATATACGGCAACTGACGCCACTCGGCGGCGATTATGATCGCCGCGCGGGCCAGCGTCACGGTGCTTGCCCAGGCCACCCGGGTGGTGGAGGTGAAACCCAGAACATACAGCACATAGTTGACAATGCCGCCTTCCTGATGCAGCATCAGACGCCACACAATGGCGACCACAACGGAAGGGATCGTCCACGGCACCAGCAACAGACCGCGGAACAGACCCCTTCCCTTTATTTGCGAATTTAGGAGCAGAGCGATCATCATACCGAGGATCGTCTGGATCACGACCATCAGGAATACAAAGATCAGGGTGTTGAGAAAGCTGGTAAAGAATTCGCTTTCGAATATGGACCGTCCCTCTGCCACAACAAACAGATCCCTGTAATTCTTGAAGCCGTTCCATGTGTAATTGACTACGGCGGACGCCCCGCGGTCCTCCGTGGCGGCAAGGATCTCCTCACTGCTCACAAAAGGGGTTTTCCCCTCGAAAACATCGGAGACTGTCTTTGTATCCAGATTGAAGGCGTCCTTCGTCAGGTCTTTCAGATGATAATCGAAAAAGCTGACAAGGATCCCCTTCAGGATGGGCAGCGCGATCACGATGCACAAAACGATGATGGCCGGCACCGTAAGCGCAAAGCCAAACCAGCTGTCAGCCCTTGACCGGGCGGACATTTTGGGCTTCTTTTTGGCTCCCTGGCAAAGTTCACTCACATCATTACCCTCAAAATATACCCGCCTGATCCCGTTCGGCTCAACACCCTGCAGCGTTACTGAGGTATTTCTGCACGAAGCAGGATCAGGCGGGATGACATATTAGAGGATCTTATTCCTCATCG
>Ga0255344_1003926_pt1 | contig 15793 bp, 12 predicted proteins | sample wastewater_treat_5_FD_192414 | JGI IMG/M metagenome (GOLD analysis project Ga0255344, IMG submission 192414) | Wastewater microbial communities from Lulu Island WWTP, Vancouver, Canada - plant18 | ecosystem: Engineered > WWTP > Wastewater > Unclassified | place: Canada: Vancouver, British... | reverse complement strand
GTCTGGTTTTATTAGTTATTTCCATAACCAACACTAATTTTTCCTGTTTTTAGAAATCCGTATGAAACCCTCATAGAATCACAACAAACTCATCTTTTGTAATATTTCCTACTCCAAGAATTCTAATGGATTTAGAACATTGTGAACAGAGTGAATATATCCTTATACTATCTTCTGGACTTATTATTTTCTTAAGTTTTCTTACTAAGTTTTCAAGGTAGACATCTGTCAATTCACATTCAAACACACTATATTGCACTCTTTTACCAAAATCGAGAAGAGTATCTGCTACTTTAGCTCTCTTTTTATCATCTATTATATCATATGTAATTACATAAAACATTTATTCATTTAATCTAAATGGAACATAGTCAGTATCATATTTTATCAGATTTGCCAACTTTTCTGCCTGCATTCTGAAGCACTTTCTAATAGTTGTGTTTTCGCTTGTTTCTGGATGCTTAAATTCAGTACTCATATATCTTTCATATTCTAAAAAGTATTTTTTTATACTTTCGCGCTTAAGTAAAACACTTCTATCCGCCTGATTTTTATAAAAGTCATTTTCTATTAACATCCTGTTATTAATTAGATAAAGAGTTAACTTATCAACAATTACTCTAAACTCCTCCTGTATATCGCACGCTAATGAAGCCCTGCCATACTCTACTTCATGAAAATACCCCAAATATGGATCAAAACCTAAGCCATCAAGAAGAGAGGAAATCTCATTGTAAATAAGAGTGTATCCAAGCGAAAGAAGTGCATTGACAGGATCTATAGAAAGATATTTTCTCCTACCTTCAAATTTAAAATTACCAAGTATCATTTTGCTGAAGCAATTGAAGTAATTTCTTGTTCCAATGCCCTCAAATCCTCTTAAACTGTCAATAGAATTTGCATTTTCTAAATTTTTGATTGCAATTTTTAACGAGGTAATATCTTCATTAAAACTAATTTCTCTATGATTGTTTGAGAAGATTTGAACAAAATTTAAGTAGTTATTTAGCTTTCCATCAATAATTATTCTTGTTAATTTTAATCTAAATGCCTCATCAGAATATTTTTTAAATTGCTCAACTCGAAGCTCTATATTTTTTGTGAAAGGTGAGGTTATTTGACCTAATAGCTTACCACTTCTTGTAAACAAGGCTAACTCTATGCCATGCTCAAACATTTTTCTAATTGCGTGTGTAGTTACCTGAACATATCCAAAAATTAAAATTGTATCAATCTTAAGGAAAGGTATATCTATAAGGATCTTATCTTCTTTCTCGACTATTAATCTATCTCCAGTTTTACAAATAATTGAGCCCTGCTCTGTTATATAGACATTCATTGCTTTTGACTAATTTTTATTCTCTTTTGATATTTACTTCATCAACACCAGCACATCCCTGGTTATCTTTCACTTGTAGAAAAGCATTATGAAGTGTATTATATTCAATTAGTGCCTTAAACACTTTTAGCAGATTGCCATATTCTATACCAATTATTCATAAAAGCATCAAACACCCCTGTGTAACCTGCTTTCTTTGTAATTACAAGCACAGGAGAATCATAACCAAATTTACCTTTCTCAAGGATACCTATATAAGTAACTTTTTCATCCAAAATGTACAACCACCATGGAGTAAATTCATTATAAAGTCTTATTTGAAGGTGACCATATTGGTACGGTTTTGTATTCTGCAAAGTCTTTATTGTGCTTTCTATATTTATTTTGGTAGCATCAACAGCTCTGTATATTTCATCTTTTTCGATTTGATTAAGTGTTGTATAATCAACATCTAAACCAAATCCTTTTTTATACATTTCTTGTTTTACTAATGCAATTAAATTTGGATCTTCGACATTAGGATTTGGGTCTAAAAGAAGTATTTTATAATCTGAAATATTTTTTTCGTCTATCCATCTTTTAAAAAACTCTATAATTGAATTAAAGCTTATTCCTTGATAGTAAAAAGACTTCCTAACCTCTTGCCATACTTTAGGATTCTCTTCAAGGTCAAAAGAATAATAATAAGCAGTTAACCCGGAAATAATAAACTTAATCGAACGCTCATACTTTTTATAAATATTATATAGCCATGGTATTAATATAACAAAAAAGAGTAGCCAACCGTATAAAGATTTTTTTGTTATATAATTTGATAAAATATTGGCTATGGAACTTGTGAATATTGCTAAAATAATATTCCAAAAATTAAAATCAAATGTCATTTTTTTATTTTTCATTTATTTCCCTCAAAATTCCGTATTCGCCAATTTGTAATTTGATAGGAGATTTTTCTGTAACAATTGATGATCCAGGAACCCAAAAAACTTTGTCATTTTCAATAAATGAATTGATTTTTTGCCCTGCTCCTAAACGATTAGAATTTTTACCAACTTCATACTCTCTCCCTATAAGAGGTTCGAGATCGCCTTTTAATTTTATATTATTACTAACAGGTAGATGGGCTGGAATTGCAATATCAGAGTCATTATTTATTTCAATGACGGGACAATTACCATTGTCCAGTTTTAATTCATATTTATCGAAGAGTGTACGATTTTCTACTCCATTAGTTTTTTCAAGATCCAAACTTAATCTTCCCCATCCATACTTCCTATCACCGCCAACAAATAATTCAGTTATAGCCTCCTTGAGTTTGATATCTCCAGAATCCCATCCAATTACTTTATTATTTATTGGTAAGTCAATCTGTTCATTCTTTAAGAATACATAACCAACAAAAAATACTTGCTTAATTTTGCCATCATCATCAATAGTTGGAGAGATATACTCTGATTCATGGAGAGATTCATCTTCTGCTGTATTACTTTCAGGTACTATTGCAGTTTGACCATAAGATTTGATAAATTTGTTCTCGAATTCGGATTTAGTATACTTCCCTATCGTAAAGCCTTTGTTGCTGTATTTAGGTAATAGTGGTATATCAAGTTTTTTATCCTGTTCTCCAATACAAGGATAAAAATAACTTACTAATATATCTTCCTTTAGCATTTTTCCAACTTCAATATAAATATTATTTATTTTTTCTGAATCAATCTGTAAAGAATGAACAGTATTCTCTGTAAAAGCTGCCCAGATATTTCTCCCAGGAATATAATATCTTGTAAGTTTTATATAGCCAAGTGTGTGCCACCCAATGTGTATAGGACTAATTGCTTTATAAATAAGTTTATATGCTACCCACATAATTAATTCCCCTGTTCATCTGTTATGCTGGCTTTAGGGGTTTCTTCAGAAGTTTCGTTTTTTGGTTTGGATCTTGAATGATAGATTGCATAAATCATTGTTCGTTCTAAAAGTTCTTTAACAAATAACAAATTATTCAAATCAATGGCTAGATTGTTTCTTAAATTTTCAAATATTTTTTCAACATTATTTTCATTAGGTAAGATTTCGTTCAGAATCTGTTCCTCGCTAAAAAAATTATATAATTTCTTCAATATATCTTCTCCTTTGTTAACTTTCAAATAGAGAAAGAATGCGTACACACCATCTTCCTGCAAGACTCCAAGAGATTTTCTTAAAAGATTGATATCACTGTTAGAAATTTCATAACCTTTCTTTGCACATTCCATATCAAGTAAAGTATTCATTTATTCACCTCCTAATTTTGATTATTAATATCATCATTTGTTTCTTTGTTTGTTTTAGAGGTATTGTTATTTTCTTTATTGTCTTGATCTTTTAAGTTTAAGATTTTAATTCTTCCCATTCCTCTTGTTCCCATACCACCAATACCCAGATATTCAAAATAGGAGAAACCTTTTTCGACATTTTCCTTAAGCCAATCCCATTTCTCTTTAATATCTTCTTGTTCTATTTTTCCATTTTTTATTACTGGAACTTTAAAATATTCAGGTTTGTTGTAAACAACATCAAACCACATAACAGTTGCTCTTGGAATAGCTTCATATGAGTATAGTGCACCATCCTCAGCTGCACCTGTAGCAGGATCAATAGCATTAGAGGTTCTAACTTCAAGATTATCATTAACAATTTGAGAGAATAATTTATCAGGAACAAGTACTAATCTATTTAAAATCTCTTTATTTATATTTAATTTGTTTAACTCATCGTTTTCTAATAAAGGTTTTAAGTTATTATTATTTTGTAAGTATATCCACCCAAGATTTAGAGAATCATCTTTTTGAATAAGTTCTGTTTGAATGAAATATTTTGAATTATCAAAATCGCTTATGTTTGACAAATCAATTGTTATTTGATCATCACTTTTAAATAGTGAATCTTTAAAATCTTTCAGTATAGAGGGGCATGTTATCCATACAGGTCCTAACATTGAATGAACTGGGAAAAACAGAATTCTTGCATCAAAAAATTGGACAAGACCCTGGAAACTAATTTTGGATTTACCTTTAGAAAAGCCAAATGCTACACAAACTGGACAATCAGGTTGTCCGCAGTGACCTTCACCATCATCTATACCCTTTCCAGCACAACCTGGATATTTATTAATATCAGGATGCATTGCAGTGTAAGCTCTTGCTACACCTGAAATACTTGAGCCAGGGATTTTAGGTATGTTTGTACCTGGCTCACGAACAATGGTATTATCCACTCTACCTAATCTGTAACCCCCTGTTCCAACATATACTGGATCAAAGGTTAAAAAGTAATAACTTTTTAATACAAATGGATCTTCATTAGACATTTTTTTCCTCCTGCACTTTGTTTTTTAAAATTCTTAAATTTAGTTCTAAGCAATCAAAAAATAATCCTGAAGTAATTAGACCTTTTAACCATTCAAAATCTTTTGGATTTTTGATTATATCATCACCCAATTCTTTTTTTAATGTTGCTTCAACTAATTTTTTCCACTCTTTAGATTCAACCGTATCTTCACTATTAAGATTAACTTTCCATTCTTGGAGTTTAGAAAGCCAAAGAGATTCAATGTTCCTCAGCTTTGTATCAGTAATATTTGGAATTATTGCATTTTCATTACTTTTTTTAAATCTACTCCAAAGTTTTATAAATTTGAATTTAAACTCATCAAGTAGATATGGTTTTGTGAATGATTGTGTGACATTCGATTTCCTTTTTGATTTAGTTTTATCATTTAAAATAATATCATATCGCCTCGTAGTTGAATCTAAAAATTCAAAATCATAAAATGATGGACAAACCCTAATAATGTCATCTTCTTTAATTTCTGATAAGTGAACCAAATCTCCAAGAAATGTTTTAAAATAGGTGTTTCTTTCTGTAAGTTTTTCGACTTCTTTTACTATAAAATAAGGATGAAAATAATCTTCCTTTCTGTTTCCAAGAAGTGCATCTATATTCCACTCTAAACCATTATTAAATATAATTTTCTTTTTACCATTCTGCTCGTTTCCATTGATATGTTCAACTTTAATGGTTGAATCCTCCATGTTTTCTCTTTTGTCCTTATCAAAGTTATCTTTATCAAAGTATTCCTTATATCGATTGCTAAAATTTTCTTCCATTCTCTTTCCTGAATCTAAAACGACAAACATTGGCATTCTTTTTTGAAAAAAAATGTGTCCAATACTTAAAGGCAATCTTCCAACAACTTTTCCAAAATGCTTCATATATTGGCAATAAATAGACTTTGTAATTTCAATTGTTTTGTCAGCGGGAATAATCACCATGAGTAAATCAGGGGATGCAGTAATAATTCGATATGGATAAATTATTTCATCGCTATAAGATAAATTTACAATTTTTGGTTTAATAGAGCTGTTAGTATTTTCCTTCTTTTCAAATTCATCAATATTTATACTTACTTCTCTGTTAAGCCATTTTTCTCTTTTATCATTAAGATTGAGTTCTTCTCTGCCAGGATTTACTAAAAAAATATTTTCATCTCTTCTAAAAAGTTCGACTTTCTCACCTAATATTTCAGCTTCGTAACAAGCATTATTTATGGGGAGTAATATTTCAGATGATGACTTATCAAATTCAATTTTCAACCTCCTAAAAGAAGTGAAAATTTCCCTAATTTCACTTGAGTTAAATAAACCTTTTAGAAAATCTCTTGTAGTATTCCATACACTCAAAAGTCTCGAAGGAGTGTGATTTTTAGTAAGAAGATAATTATAAATATCTGCTTCTTCGCCAAAACGATATTTTAATGTACTTCCACCAATAGTAAATCCATTTACTGCTGTTAACCATTTATTTTTAATATTATTTAAGTTTTCGGTTGGAGGAGTTAGTTTGAAACTATGAATATCATATAAAAATCCTAAAGCCTCAGCGAGTTTTCGTTCTCCATCATTTTTTGGATCGAGACAAACATCTATCTGCTCTTTTATTAATTTATAGTTAAAATCTACATCTTTATTATATTTTTTCTCTATTATCTCCTTCCTTTTTTTATCTATTTCTTCTAAGTCTTTTATTTTTCCAAGGTAATCGTATGCACATTTAAGATTAATTGGTGATTTAACGAACAATGTCCAAAGCATATCACCAGAAAGCCAAGGTAAAAGATTAAATTTTGCTACAATAAGACATAGCCTCCCATTTTCATCAGCAATTTCATCGCTGAATATACTCTCATTATCGCCTCTGAATTTTTGAGCTAATTTTCTTCTTTCCTCACAAATTTCACAAACTATTTTGCCTCTTTTAACAGGTCTTTTACCGCAAATATTACATATTTCCTCTTCTTTTTTATTATCCCAGTTATTAATCCATAAAGGACTGCCTCCATTAGAATCATAAGGAAAAGCACTTTTTTCTTTAAGTTCTTCTATTACATTCACTATTTCCATGATGTAGTGAGTTTCTTTCACATTATCAACATATACTGGAAGGATTTCCCCATCAGTTATATTATTTGATAAATCAATTACATCTTTCTGAATATCACTAAGCAGGTTGCTATAATCTTCGTATTTAGGTTTATCTACTATCATAGGAACTACAAAAGAAATCCCATTATCATCATCGTAAATATTCATTCCAATTGGATATTTGAATTCAATTATTTCTTTTATGCCTTCTTTTAGTTCATGAATTAATCTCTTTCTTACAACAATATCCCCAATTTTTTGCCCTTTAGAAATAAATGAAAGCCCATCCCACCCAAAACCACAAAGAGCAAATTTGCTATCGCTGAATTTTTCTAATTTCTCACCATATATTAAGAAGTGGATAAAGAAAACTTTACATAGCGCGGCTGTTACATAAGTATGCTGCCATAATGAAATATCGTTAGCTGGGCGACAAGTATCTGTTAAAGCATTAATAAAAGATTTTTCAACTTCATTAAATATCTCTAAACGTGTTGTATAATCAAAATTCGTAAGATAATTAGGAAGTTTTGAGGTCAAGCTATGATACAAATTTTCTCTCAAAACATCGAAACATTCAGTATTTAAGGGATTTTCATATCCAAAAACTGTTGATTGATATGTTTCGCGCGAATCTATTTGTTCATTACATAGAAGTGGATTATTGCGATCATAAGCAGAATCTATACTATCTCCAAGCCTTAAGAAAGAAGCTATATGGTCAGCTTGTGCTGAAGTATGTTTGTGCATTATTTCTTTAAAAGGGATTTCAAGGTTAAAACAATGTCCAGAAATCCAGATATTTTTCTCACCATAGATATCGGATAGTTTAGTTGAGAGTATGTTGCTCAATAAAGTAAACTCCTTCTTTTTAAGAATAGGGTCATTATCAAAAAACGGCTTATTAGGGTCATCATGTGGATCATTCCAATAATTCCATTCTTCTCCATTTTCACCTTTACCATGGATTTGCCATTTCTTTCTATAGTCGATAAATCTTGAATCGAGTTTTCCAATATCGTGAAGTAATCCAGCAAGTTCGAGTATAAATATCAACTTTCTATATTTTTCAAGTTTTTCTTTTAAAGTCATTTTTTACCCTCTTCTTTTAAAAGTTTTTTGTTTAACGGATTTGACTTTTTCTTCGAGTTCTGAAAAGTTTTTAAATTGTTTATCTTCTTCCTTAATATCTATTCCATTAATATCAAAAAGGCTTTCTTTAAATTCATCTTTTATTACTCCAAATCCACAACTCTTTTTAGCAGAGAATCCATAAATTAACATCATTTCCTTTAGTGCTACTACTATATTTAACATATCTTGTAAAATCTTTAAAAAGAAGGAATCATCGGATAGTTTGCAGGCAAAATAATGAATAGGAATGTACAATAGCCTAAAAGATCCAATAGCACCTTCTGGTATAATTTCATAATAAATGGGGTTTTTACCTGATTTAGTCTTCCTATTATGCGGGTTAATAACATCCATATCAATTTCATTCCAAAAAGTGGGATAAAAGAAGAGGGTGCCTTTAATATTAGGTATTTTTTCTTGTTTAAATTCTTCTTTTAATTTATTTTGATAGTTTTTTTTTGCACTTTGACAAAGGTTATCCAGATAATTCGCCCAACCCGCTGACTCTTCTTCCATTCCTTTTTCGGATCCAAAGAGAAGTGTATGCAGAAATCTCATATCTGCAAATTCCTCGGGGCTATTAATTAATGGCTCCAGATGAATTTTCATCATTGTCCATCTAAGATTTCCTTTCCAAGACATTGCTGAAGTGTAAGGTATCCCAAAAACTTTATCCTTCTTGACTGGATTATCAATAATATAAAAAGAAGTATCATCATTCGAAATAAACGATTTTAATAATGTCATTTTAAATTTAATAATCCAACTTCCTTTAGGTAAATTAAGGATATTGATGTTCACTGATTTATTAGAATTAGAGTTATAAATTAATTGTAAACCGTCATCAAGATATTTCTTAATATCTTTATTGTAATCTTTACTTACATGAATTAAAGTTTTCAATCCTGAATCATTTTCACCCTCACCAACTTTTGCATAGACATCAGAATTAATCCTATTAGGAATCATATTTTTATCAGGTAATTTACTTTTTACTCCAAAAGCGGTAGATAGTAATTTTATTCTCGATAAAGTGTCCTCTATTTTCTTATATTTGTTTCTTTTCTTTGTTAGATCATCAATATCACTTTTAGCATTAGAAGAATCTTCTGTATCGATTTGAAAATTTGCATAAAAATCATATAAATGGTTCATCCTGCCACCTCCTTGTCATCTATAAGGTCATTAAGAAAATTGCCAATATTCTTTTCGTTCGATTTAACTGTATCCCTATTTGAATCAAACTCTCGCCAGACCACTAATGAGTGGTTTGTAGTTTGGTTTCCAAGAAGATTATTCCACTGAAGATATACTGTACCTGTACTATTTAAACTTGCTTTTAGTCCATCTAAAAATTTATCTCTAACGAACCATGATGGATTTCCATTTTTTGGAATCCAACCCCAAACTCTAAACTCCCATAAATCGCCATCTATTTTGTAAGCGCAAGAAATGTTAATTTTTGAAGCCATTCTTTCCATAGTTTCTTCAGGTTTAAGAGATTTTTTACAATTTTCACACCAGTAATTATTTTGATTTCTATTATCATTTCTTACTTTATTAAAACAATATCTACAGACTCTTTGAGTGGTTCCAAAAAGCCAGTTCTCTATTCCGCTATCTTTATTTTGATCACATGTTTTCCATAACTCTTGACCACCGCCATATCTCAGCCAATTTTTTATTTCAGGAGAAATAGGTACAGAGCCAGAATTAATCCAATCAGTAATTCTTTGATCTGAAGCATTATTTTTAATGCTGTCGATATTTCTCCACCAATTGTTTTGAGCTTTAAACTGAACTTTAGTAAAAAACATTTCTTTTATGTTTGGAAAACAATCATTGTTTCCAGTTCGTATTTTAATTTTTAAATTCTTAAAACGGTTAGAATTAATTACATTTTCAATACCACTTTTAAATCCTGTAAAATCCCCACCAATTTTATCATTAAGCTTAATTACTCCATAACCATGTTGAGTTTTTGCACCTATTGCGCCCCAATTGGCTGAGATAGCAAGAGGAACAAGAACAAATTCTCTTTTAAACTCCTTATCTAAAGAAACAATATTCAGATTTAGTTCTCCTTTTAATCCACTTCCTAAGTACCATCCTCTATTCCTTCCAGATGGTCTTATATTTAGTGTCTTATCACTAAAAACTTTTTCTCCTCCATCAATATACATCTTAAATATCCTTCTAATTCCACTTGCTCCAAAAATAAGACATGCACAACAATATTTAGCGGATTCATTATTATTTCCCTTTATTGGACATTGGTTTTTTTCTTCAGTAGGATCACAAATAAAATAATCCATACCTCTTAAAATAGCTTCTGTCCACCATCTTAAAGAACCTATAATTCCAGTAGATTTTACTAAGTCACTTTTCGAATCTATATCTCCTGTCCACACAGGAGTTTTGATTTCACAAGTATATCGCTCAATATTCATATCTCCATCCATATCCTCCTCCATATTATTTAGATTCTATTAACATTATTTATCTCATACTTTCCTAAGCCAAAGGTTGTGCCTTTTCCTACATGAAGTATTTCGCCTGCTTTTATAAATGGCATAAATGGACCTACATTGCCACTAAAGGTAATATTTCCAATAAAACCACCCATGTTGAGTTTTGTTTTTTGCCTGGATGAATATCTTTCCCAGCTATACCATCCTAACGCTTTATCTTTTATTTTTATATCTGTAGCTCCCTTAATCTCTTCTTTAAAATCTATTTTCATAAGAGTGTTTTCACAATGAAAGTAATATAGATCAGAGATTCTTCTTAAAAGGTTTCTTATTAATATATGAAACTCAAGGTCAGGCGTTAAATGCTCATTGTAATAAATCCTTGTAGGAGTGAGAAATGAGAGTAGAAGCTCATCTTGAATGGACGAACAAGAGAAACTTTCAATCTTATCTGGAACTTCAACCTCTTCAGGCTCAAATGAATTCAGAATTTTAGAGTTGCCTTCATAAAGTAAATTACCTTCACTACTGCCATTTAGAAGCTTTATATTTCTCACTTTGTTGAGTTCAAACCTACCTTTGGTTTTGCCAATTCCGATTTTTCCAAGCTCCTCAAATGTGTAGATAAAGTAAGGAAGATAATCAATTGCTCTGCCGATTAAGATAAGGTTAAATTCAATTTCTTCTCCTTCCTCATACCTTCTTTTATTATCAAGAGGAGGTTCAATGATGAATGGGCGAGGGATTGATTCATATTTACGCATTATTACTGTATCATTGGGTGGAACAGTGTCAAAAACATAAATATAAAGACATTTAGATCTAAGAATACAATCTTCACAGTTCTTATTCTTCACAGTACAGACAATTCTTTTAAATGCCTGACCAAAACCACCTCTGAGTGTTGAACCCTTATACAAAGGAAGAACAAGAGAGTCTTGTAGTCTCAATGTGAAGCTAAAGGAGGCAAATTTTATTTTATAAATTTAAAACCTCTCTTTTTTATTTAAAATACTTGAAACTTTACACAAACACTTAAGAAAATTTATATCTTTAATTTTTACAAAAGCAAATTTTTTGATTCAGAAAAAATCGGATATATGAAATAATGGATAGGTACATTTATAAAATACTGAGATCCTTCGGTAGTTTGAAAGGTTGCTTGCTCAGGATGACTTGAGGGTATCTGTCATCCTCGAAATCACACCCATTGTCATCCCCAACTTGATTGGGGATCCAGGCTCTTTCCCCTTTCTTTCTATTTGAAGAACAAATACTTCCTGGATTCCCGCTTTCGCGGGAATGACTAGACTTATGTCATCCCCAACTTGATTGGGGATCCAGTGTTTTCTTCTTTTTGTTATTTTAATTTTCTGTAATTCTTGAAATCAACAAAGGTGAATCTATGTTCTTTTTCTCTCTAACATTAGAAGAAAGAAATACATCCTGGATTCCAGCTTTCGCGGGAATGACAGAGAGAGTGTGTGAAATGACAGAGAGGTCGCAGGAATGATAAAAAGGGATTCCGCATCAAGTGCGGAATGACAGAGACAGAGTGTGCGGGAATGACCATAAGGAGACCCTACGGTCGCAAAATACAGATATGCTTCCTGAGTGTGATTGAGGGGGCGTCATCCTCGAAAGTACGCCCGCTGTCATCCCTGAAATCTTTTATCGAGGATCCAGGCCAATTTTTTATAAGTATAATGAAAAAAGAAATCCTTACGAACCAAAAAATAAATACGCTCCCTCAGGAGGACTGGTAGGATTAGAGCCCTTGGATATCAAAATGGACTCCTTCAGGTCTTTTAGGATGAGTGAGTGGTTAATAGCTTTTTAAGCCTCACTGAGAAATCATCCTTTTGGATAACTGGTTTATTGGTTGTGCTTTGTCAATAAGCAACATAGACATTTAGGTATAAAACATATTTCTTGCAGAAATGATATTTTTATTCTAAAATATTTTTGCGAATGAATCTGACACAATTTTAAATAGTGGAGAATAATATTTGAATGATTTAAAGGATTATTCATTAAAAGTATTAGTAACGATACTTATAATCGGAGTAATAGCATTATTAGTTTATATTTTCGCTTTTGTTAAAGATATAATTCTAATTACTTTTCTTTCTATAATTATTTCACTTTTCATAAGAAATATAGCTAAAATTATTGAGTCAAGATTAAAGCTTAAAAGATGGTTCTCTTTTACTCTTGCAATTATAGCACTTATTCTCGTTTTATTTTTACCATTTGTTTCAATATATATGCCATTTGCAGCACAGGCACAAAATCTTATTAAAAATCTTCCTAACATAATTGGAGGTTTTGAGGATTTTCTTAAAAATTTGACTTCCATTTTTCCATCTCTAACAAATGCATTAAAAATAGAAGATATTACTCAAACTACGATAACAACTATACAAAATCTAATAGGAAACACTCTGGGTTACATAGCTACTGCTTCTGGCTGGATTGTCAATTTTTTTATTATGATTATTCTTGCAATATTTTTTGCTTTAAGCCCAGCAGAATATCGAGATATGTTTTTAGATTTATTTCCTGAAAAAAATAGAAATACAATAACCATTACTATAAGAGAAATTGAGGAAGTGCTTAAAAATTGGATAAATGGCATGCTGCTCGCAATCTTTTTTGTGGGCGCAGTAACAACTTTAGGTTTCTGGATAATAAGGCTCGATTATTTCCTTGTTTTTGGTATAGCTGCGGGGTTTTTAGAGATTATTCCTTACTTTGGTCCATTTCTGGGATGCATTGCTCCAGCTATTTATGTTTTAATTCAGTCACCATCAAAAATTATTCCAATCATAATAATTTATCTGATTATTCAATTTCTTGAAAATAATTTCTTTCTTCCCTTTATTATGAGAAAACAAGTAAAATTACCCCCAGCTGTAACGATCATAGTAATTCTTGCTATGGGAAAACTGCTCGGTTTTCTTGGAATTATTGTTGCAGTACCACTTTTTGCAATAATTCTTTTGCTCTTCAATAAATTTACTTCTGGCAGAAAAGTTTATTTGTCTGATTCAAACATTCCTAATTGACACTCAAATGGTAGACATAACCATAATAACAGAAGGAATATCAAATCTTTTTAAAATCGGCGGAGTCTCTACTTGGCTTAGAGATTTAACTGAAGGTATTCCTGACATAAATTTTTCCATTATTAATTTTTCATTTATTGATAATGATTCTTCTATACCAATGAATCAGAGCCAAAATAACTTAAAATCATTTAATAATATACTTCTCAAAGACTATCCACTGAGTTTTAATCAAATTGAACAAATATTAAAAGATCATGAGTTTGAAGAGACAAAAATTTATCACGCTACTTCTACTGGTTGTGCATCTTTATGCGCAATATATCAGTCCAAATTAAAAGAAAAACCATTTATTTTAACAGAACATGCGATTTACTGGAAGGAATCACAAGAAACAAATGAACTTGAAAGTGGCGTAGAAGCTGGTAAGAATATCACTAATAAATTAAGGGTCATTGCTAAAGATGCATACAAAGAAGCTGAAATAGTAATTTCACCCACTGAATTTACAAGGAATATTCAGATTAGCGAAGGAGCCAACTCAAATAAATGTAAAGTCATAAACAATGGCGTAGATCCTGAAAGATTCAAATTTAATTATAGATTCCCTATCAAAAGAATAGGTTTTGCAGGTAGAATCACAAGAATAAAAAATATAGAAAGAATTATAAATATATGGAAATTAATTAGTAGCAAAAATCCAGAATTAAAGTTTTTCATAATTGGGCCAATAGATGACTTAGGTTATTACAATTATTTAAAAGAACTAACAAATTCGCTAAATCTTGATTCGAATGTTGAATTTGTTAATTCCTACAACAGAGAAAACTGGGTTCAAAGAATAGACCTACTTCTCTTAGCGAGCAAGATGGAAACACAACCATATGTTGTTCTTGAATCTTTTGCGTCTGGTATTTTGACGGTTGTGCCAAATATTGGAGGATTACCAGAAACAGTTAAAGATGCTGGTTTTATTTACGATTTTAGAGCAAAAGACGAGGAAATAGCAATTGAACTATTAAATTTAATATCTGATGAGGCTTTATTTAAAGAAAAAATTTTAAAAGGCAGAAAATTGGCTGAAGAAACATACACTGCAGAAAAAATGTTTAATGAGTATAAAAATATCTATATGAATTTTCTCTAAATTTATTTCCTAATAAATAATTCAAGCAACAAAAATATTTTACAAAGCTAATCTACATCAGCACTAACTGGCGAAAGGAATTGGCTCATATATAGATCGTAATAAAAACCACGTGCCTCCATAAGTTCTTCATGGTTTCCCTGTTCCACAATTTTCCCTTTATTCATAACTAATATTGTGCTTGCCTCTCGTATAGTAGATAGTCTATGAGCTATAATGAAGCTTGTGCGGCCTTTTCTAAGTTTAGCCATGGCTTTCTGAATAAGCATCTCAGTGCGAGTATCTACTGAACTCGTAGCTTCATCAAGAATCAGTATTTTAGGGTTAATTAAGAAAGCTCGTGCTATTGTTAAAAGTTGTTTCTGTCCCTGAGATATATTGGAGGCATCACCAGTAAGAATAGTATCGTAACCTTCTGGAAGAGTTCTTATAAAATGGTCAATATATGCCATCTGAGCAGCTGCTTTTATTTCTTCAAAAGAGGCATCATCTTTACCATAGGCAATATTATCTCTAATAGTTCCATTAAATAGCCATGTATCCTGTAATACCATACCAAATATTTTCCGTAGATCATCCCTTCTCATATCTCTTATATCTATGCCATCTATAGTAATGCGTCCATTGTTTATCTCGTAAAAACGCATAAGCAGGTTAACTAAAGTTGTTTTTCCAGCCCCTGTTGGACCTACTATAGCTACAGACTCCCCTGGTAGAGCCTCTAAGTTCATATCTTCAATTAATGGAGTATCAGGATTATAGCTAAAGTAAACATGTTCGAATCTTACATAACCTTTTACATCTTCAAGTACTATCGGATTTTCAGTATCAGATATTTCTTCTTCCTCATCCAGTAGTTCAAATACTCTTTCAGCAGAAGCAGTTGTGGATTGTAACACATTCACTATGCTTGCAACCTGGATTACAGGTTGAGTAAATTGCCTTGAATACTGGATAAAAGCTTGCACACCACCGAGGGTAATTTGCCCTGAAATTACACGAATTCCTCCAATAATACATATAACTACATAGTTTAAATTGTTTAGTAAGTTTACGGATGGTCTTAATATACTTGAAATGAATTGAGCCTTGAAACTTGATTCGTAAACTTTCTTATTTTCTTCATTAAAACGTTTAATTGCCTTATCCTGCTGATTATATGCTTCTATAAT
>Ga0255344_1003912_pt1 | contig 15831 bp, 10 predicted proteins | sample wastewater_treat_5_FD_192414 | JGI IMG/M metagenome (GOLD analysis project Ga0255344, IMG submission 192414) | Wastewater microbial communities from Lulu Island WWTP, Vancouver, Canada - plant18 | ecosystem: Engineered > WWTP > Wastewater > Unclassified | place: Canada: Vancouver, British... | reverse complement strand
GTTCGGTCTATTCGCGGGTCTTTCAGGCTGCTGAATATGATTGTGAATGTACTTTCTTCCATAATGCACCTCGTCTTTATTTATGAGATGCATGTTTCTTGCCTAATTTAGATGCGTTTGCCCTGGGGCGTTGGTAGCTTAGGTCGTTTTCCTTGACTTTCAGCGTTATAATGATTTGGACAGTTTGATCTGTCATTTGAGAGTTCCTCCTTATTGTTTTTTAAAGCAAATCCAATTATGACAGGAACTCTCCTTTTTGTATGTCTTTTTCAAGATAGGGAAATTTGAAACTGAAACACAAAGACCCAAGTTCTAAATTCCCGTACTAATTCTGATAGAATAGATAGTAGAAAATATAGACCATTCACGGACAGGAGGCTCCAATGTCATTTACATTAACTTATGCCAGCATGGCCAATCCGCCTGAGATTTTCCATACTTCTTACGAAACTGCCCTGGCAGAATTAAAAACCAAGCTTGGCAAGAATTATCCCCTCATTATCGGTGCTGAAAAGCGTTTTAAGCATGAAACATTCGCGGCTATTTCTCCTCTCAATTCAGACTGGGAATTGGCTCATTTCCAAAAAGGTGATGCCCAGGACGCCCAGGACGCTATCGCCGCCGCCAAAGCTGCTTTTCCATCCTGGAGCAATCTGCCCTGGCAAGAGCGTGTTGAATATGTACGCAAATTTGCCCAAGCCATTCAGGACCGCATCTTTGAAATTGGTGCCGCGGTTAGTCTGGACGTCGGCAAAAACCGCATGGAAGCCCTAGCAGACGTACAGGAAGCCGTTGATCTTTTGCTTTGGCCCTGCAAGATGATGGAACAAGCCAATGGTTACCAGGTGAAGCTTGCCAACGACCCCATGGAAGGTGTACTGTCAGTCAACGAGAGCTACATGGTGCCCCACGGTGTGTGGCTGGTGATTACGCCTTTCAACTTCCCCGCCGCTTTGGCATGTGGACCAATGGGTAACGCGCTTGTTGCTGGCAATACGGTTGTTCTCAAACCCGCCTCAGATTCCCCATGGGCAACCGCGATGATGATGGAATGCGCCGAACAAGCAGGACTACCGGCAGGTGTGGTGAATTATGTCACTGGTCCCGGCAGCACCCTTGGCAACGCGCTCATTGACCATCCCGATATCGCTGGGGTAACCTTTACCGGTTCAGCCGCGGTCGGATTGGAAATCAACCGCAAATTTGCTGAATTCAAATACCCCCGTCCAGTTGTGCTCGAAATGGGCGGTAAAAACGCCACAATCATCTCCAAAAACGCCAATATCGCCGATGCCGCTTTAGGCTGCATGCGCTCTGCGTTTGGCTTGCAAGGTCAAAAATGCTCCGCCAACTCACGTATCTTTGTTGAACGTGAAGTTTATCAAGCCTTTGTTGAAGAACTTGTGCGCCTGACAAAAGACATCAAAATTGGCGATGCCACCGCGCGCGAGAACTGGTTTGGCGCGGTAATCAACAAAAAAGCTGCCGCTGATTATGAAAAATATATTGAAGAACTCGAGACCGTCGGTCGTATCCTGACCGGTGGCAAACGCCTAACCGATGGCGAGCTGGCAAAAGGGCTCTTCTGCGCGCCAACCATCGCGGTAGACGTGACCATCACACACTTCCTTTGGAGACACGAAATGTTCCTGCCTATCACCATGGTTTTGTCCGTCGACAGCCTTGAAGAAGCCATGGGCTACGCTAACGACAGCGATTATGGCCTCACCGCTGGCTTTATGGGCAGCCCTGAAGAAGGCGAATGGTTCCTGGATAAGATTCAGGCTGGTGTGTGTTATGTGAACCGCGTGATGGGCAGCACCACGGGTGCCTGGCCCGGCTTCCAACCCTTTGGTGGCTGGAAAGCTTCCGGTTCAACCGGACGCAATACCGGCGGTCCCTACGCCCTGCTCTCATACATGCGCGAGAAAAGTTGCACACGGGTGAGCAGTCTTTAGTAAACTAACAGATGAGGATTTAAGCTGGCGGCATCGGACATCTCGTCGCCGCCAGTTCTTCTCTTAAAACCTTTTGAACGCTTTACGGAGAACGCATGAACCAAAAAAATGCCCGCAGAACAATCGAAATCACCAGTCTAATCAACCTGACAGAAGCCCAAATCTCGGCAATCAAAGGTGGAAACGAAAGAATTCGCATCAGCACCTTTTCACGCGGAAGCGCGTCCCAGGTTCCTCCCGAACAATGGCAGAAAACAGAAGTCCTGATGGCATCCGGTGATTTTTTGCCCACCCGTGAAATGGCACCCAAACTCAAATGGATTCACATCACTTTCGCCGGGGTTGACCCAATCTTAGATCAGCCCATCATTCACGACAAAGACATCAAAGTCACTTCGTCAAGCGGGGTAATGGTGAGCCAAATGGGCGAATATATCCTTATGGCAATCCTTATGTTAGGGCATAAAATGCCCGCGATAAATGCCGCCCAGGCCAGAAATGAGTGGATTAGCAATAAATCCGGCATGGTCATTCCCAAGGAGCTCCGCGGCAGCACAGTGGGTATCGTGGGTTATGGCTCAATTGGCAGAGAAGTTGCCCGCCTGCTTTATCCTTTTGGCGCGAAAGTGCTTGCCGCCAAAGCCGACCTGAGCAAACTTGAAGACACCGGCTACATTCCAGATGGTTTGGGCGACCCTAAGGGCGACTATTTCCAACGCATGTATCCTATCGACGCGTTATTGGGTATGCTACCCGAATGTGACTTTGTCGTGCTCACCGCGCCTCTCACCGATAAGACGCGAAAAATGTTCTCAACCGAAGCTTTCAACGCCATGAAATCCGATGCCTATTTCATTAATGTTTCGCGTGGCGGTTTGGTGGATGATGCCGCCTTAATTTCCGCTTTGCGCAACAAAAAGATTGCCGGCGCGATGCTGGATGTCTTCGATGAGGAACCTCTGCCATCTGACAATCCGCTCTGGAAACAATCCAACCTGGTCATCACACCCCATGTTTCCGGCATCTCAGCTAAATTGTTGGATGATGTTTTGAGCCTTTTCGCCACAAACCTGCAACGCTACCAGGAAGGCTTGCCACTTTATAACCTTGTTGACCCCGAAAAGGGCTACTGATGGATCTTTTTGACCTTTCTCTCGATGATCAATTGCGCCAACACGCGCCACTTGCCGCACGCATGCGCCCTCAAACGCTGGATGAAATCGTTGGACAGCAACACATCATCGGCAAAGGCAGCTTGCTCAGGCGTGTGATTGAAGCCGACCGCTTGCATGGCTCCATCATCCTATATGGCCCGCCCGGAACCGGCAAAACCAGCCTGGCGCAGGTCATCGCCAACAGCACCAAAGCCCATTTTGAACAGCTCAGCGCCGTTTTGGCGGGTGTGGCTGATTTGCGCAAAGCGATTGAAGCCGCCCGCGAACGCCGCCGCCTTTACCAAACGCGCACCATCCTGTTCATTGACGAAGTGCACCGCTGGAACAAAGCCCAGCAGGACGCCCTCTTACCCCACGTTGAAAATGGGCTCATCACGCTAATCGGCGCCACCACCCAAAACCCCTATTTTGACGTCATCAAAGCCCTGGTCAGCCGCTCGCGCGTCTTTGAACTCAACAGCCTGACCGTTGAGAACATCAAAGAAATTTTGCTACGCGCAATAGCCGATAAGGAACGCGGATTTGGACTGCGAAAAGTCAAAATCGACGATGACGCGCTGCAACATCTGGCAGAAATCAGCAGTGGCGACGCGCGCAACGCGCTAAACGCGCTGGAACTCGCCGTTGAAAGCACCCCACTCGGACAGGAAGAAACCCACATCACGCTTGAGATTGCCCAGGAGTCCATTCAGCGTCGCGCGGTGCTTTACGATAAAACCGACGACCAGCACTACGACACCATCTCCGCGTTTATCAAATCGGTGCGTGGCTCCGACCCCGACGCCGCCCTTTACTGGCTCGCCAAGATGCTTTATGCTGGCGAAGACCCGCGCTTTATCCTGCGCCGGCTGATGATACTCGCCAGTGAAGATATCGGACTGGCAGACCCCATGGGCATCGTCGTTGCCAGTGCCGCGGCACAAAATTACGAAATGCTGGGCATGCCCGAAGGCGCCTACCCCATCGCCCATGCCACGCTCTATCTCGCCACCGCGCCCAAAAGCAATACCGTTGGCGCTTACTTTGACGCGCTCGCAGAAATTGAGGAAAACGGTGCCAAACCTGTCCCCACCCATCTGATGGACGCCAGCCGCGACAGCAAAGCGTTTGGACATGGCCAGGGTTACAAATACCCCCACGCGTTTGAAGGGCACTGGGTCAAACAACAATATCTGCCCGACGGTTTGGAATCCACACGTTTTTACACCCCATCCGACCAGGGTGCCGAAATCGAAATCGCCAGGCGTCTGTCCAAATGGCGTGACGAAGCTGAAGAAAACGTAGACGATTAATCGCTTGCTTTTTTGTGAATTATCTGCCCTGCACTTTTCCCATATCTATAGTACAAACATGGTCTCCCGACTATGTTTGATTATTTAATTTCCCACAGCGAGACGCCGGGGCGAGCGTCATTAGTTCTCCTGCTGGCGTCCCGCCGAGCAGAAAAACCGCTCATTAATAATTAAGGAAAAGTCGTTCTGCCATTTCATGGTATTCTTAAATTGAAACAGATTCGAGATTGAATCGCTTCAATAAGGAGAATTAATGATGTTCAAAAGAATTCTTTTCTTGTTCAGCATACTGATACTGTTGACAACCTTTGCATGTAAAACCATACCAGAATTGCCCGCGCAGCCCGAACAATCTGAGCCTATAGCAGGCATCCAAGATTCTGATATCCCAGCAACAGATGACGAAGACCTTGTTGATATCGACCTTGAGCATAAGGATGACGATGAGCCTGAAACGCAAGCTGAAGAAACAACGCCTGAACAAACCGCGCCGTCAATTCGATTTATGGTCGAATTCACCGACGAACGCATGAATCACTATTGCCGGCCCTTGCCACTGGCAAACGCGCATGATTACGCTATCACGGACGACGAACTCTACATCACTTTTAGCGATAACCCCGGCACGCTCTATGAAATCGATTTAGACGATTTTGAACGCAAACAAATCGCCAGATCTGAATACCCCAACGGCATCATCACAAACATCCTAGCCGATGATGACTGGGTGTTTTATATCGACGCGATGGAACCAGGCAATCGCTTTGACTGGAATGCTTATGTGCTTGACCTTGATACGCTTCAAAAACACGCCATTGCTGAGCCCGAGCGAACGGAAAAAGCGATTGAACTGCGCAGCTTTGCCCTTGAGGATGATGTGCTTTACTTTAACGTTTTGACCCAAAACGAGAACCAAGAAGGCTTTCAGAAAAGCGCAATCGTCGCATTTGACCTGGAAGACGGAGCGTATTCAACCCTTCTTAGCACCGATAGTGGCGATGCTGTGTTTACAAGACTTGTTGTTTCAGATGATTTGCTTGTCGCGGAAAAAAGCTCGATGCAAAAAGAAAAGGGCGTGGAACTTTACATTTACGATTTAGAAGACCATGATTTGTCGATTCTAAGCCCGGCGGACTACGTCGGTTTTCTCTCGGCGGATGAGCCCTGGATTAGCTGGGCGAATACCACGGGTGGATTGAGCCTGTACAACGCCGAAACAGGCGCGCAACGCAATCTGACCGAGTCACCCATCGACTTTCTTGATGCCTCAATGACACTCCACGACGATTTCGCGCTGGGTTATTACACGGTGCAAGCCGGCAACGGTGGCTGGGTGATTGTTTTTTACGACCTTGATGGCGCGCGTTTTCTTAGCCTCGGAAGAGAAGGACTCGAATACAGGGTCATCAATCCGATTGTTGATTCTGATGAGCTACACTGGTTCCTTGAAAACGTCAGCCTTGACACAGGTCCGCAAGTCTACCATTGTGAAGTCGAAATCGACGAACTTGAATCCTGGGCTGGCATGCCCTAAGTAATACACATACTCATAGAAAGCGGTTTGCGTTTTGCAAACCGCTTTTGTTTGGATCTGTTAGCCTGGTACAAGCTAAATACGCCTAACCGCGAATTTACTCACCCGTTCCTTTTAATAGACTTTGAGCGTTCGCGTTGTACTGCTCAAATTGACTAATCCTGGTAATGAGCAGTTCCATGCTGAAATCTTCGCTTATTTGATGATAAGCCCTAAGCAAGATGCCGGTTTCCTGGTCAACCCACAGTTTACAGCTTTCGCCAGCTTCCAAATTCGCCTCCAAAACCCATACTTTACGGTTTGAGATATTTTCTTCGCCAAGCAAACTTGTGTTTTGCGGGTTTAGTTTTTGGCTAATCCAGCTTGGGAACAGAATCTCACCAACAGGCGAAGGGATTGCCATAGCGAAAGGATGCACAGAGTCCGCGCTTTTAGGCTCAAACACCTGGCCATTATCCAGGTATTGCTTCAGACTGGGCGGAATGGCTTCCTGGCTTTCGTTTTGATTGCCATCAGTAAGCGTGATTGTGCCATCCCGGCGGAAAGCCCATTTACCACCATTATCGCCACCGTTGAGGTCTTCGGTATTCACGCTGGCAGAATCGGGTAAATCAAAGTCAAAACTGACCAAATAGCTTTGCGTTTCATCGGAGCGTTTCCAGACAATTTCAGCCTGACCGTAAAGGTCCTGCCAGTTTTTATAACTGGTGGATGCTTTATTAAGGATGATGTTAAGGTTTGCTTCTGCCGGCACGGGTTTTGACTGGAGATACTTCATACCAGCCTCAGCTGCTGCCCAGATAAGCAGTAACGCTATTCCGAGAATGATGACATTTCTATGCGATTTTTGCAGTTTTGTTGGTTTACTCATAAATACTTCCTGATGAATGGTTTGGTATTGTGAATATCATAATATGATTTTTGTGGTTTTGAAAGAGGCTTGTTATCCCTCAATAACCTTCTGTCTTAAATGATACTCATTTTTCAAAAACCTGTGCTTATGCCTTTTTCGTTGTTTTTCCGACATAGATTTCATTCTTTTTGCTTTGGCAGCCCGCGGCGGGACGCCGGGGCGAGCATAATAAACCTTCCACCACTGCTTGCGTGTCGAGTGCTTTTCTCAATGTGGTCTCCCGACCATGGGAAAAACGTGGTCAGGAGACCACGTTTGAACGGGGTTAGTATTTCTCCTGCCAGCGTTCTGCCGAGCAGATTCATCTGTTGGTTTTGCTTCGGCGCGGAAGCAGGCACAAGGCCTGCACTTCGGCCTCAGCGAACATTATTTTTATCTCGTGCCGGTGTTCTCACCGCGCACATCACCTTTACCTAAACCACCCATCCTTCTGATCTCCAGACCGTGGAAGACTCTTTTCGTTCGTGGAGGCGTCCCGCCGACACAATTCAATCCTACTGATTAAGCCCTACGGCGGGACGCCGGGGCGAGCATAATAAACCTTCCACCACTGCTTGCGTGTCGAGTGCTTTTCTCTATGTGGTCTCCCGACCATGACAAAACGTGGTCAGGAGACCACGTTTGAACGGGGTTAATACTTAATGCTTCTCCTGTCGGCGTCCCGCCGTGCAGTAATAACATTATTATCAAATTGTTTTCGGAGGCGTCCGCGCCGACGATATGTTTTTTTATAGTTATGTTTGCATACACTTTGCAAACACTCGTTTTGTTGCTTCGGCGTGGACGCCTCAGCGAACGAAACAATACTCTCTCCTGCCGGTGTACCGCTGTGCAGATTTTTCCCGTTCCAGCGTGGTCTCCTAACCACATACGAACGAAACACACTGGAGTATAATTCTCATATACAAAACCAGTCGTGTTTCATAAGGTGGTGCTGAAGTGATGAAGATAAAATCCAGTGTGTATCAAAGCTTATTGTCAGTCTTTTTGCTTATCTGTATCATTGTGGCTTGTACGCCGGTAAATCCTCAATCTCATCCGAAACCAGATGCCCCCTCAACTTTGACACAAGTCATCCCCACCGCCACCGACACTCAAATAATCCCAACCGTAACAGAGATTATTCCCACTGCCACTGAAGTTCCAGCCTATATAGTCCAAGACCCAACAGAAACTTTTACCACTGCCCAAGACAAGTTAAATAAATCTCCCGAGGCCCTGTCCCAACAACAACGCCTTCAACGTTGGCTTGACTACTGGGTTCAGTTTGACAACCGTCCCTTTGCCCTCGATTCCGCCGATATTCACTGGAAATATATCTACGACAACGCCAAGAATCCCACAGAAGTCATGACTTTGCTGGAAGTCAGCGGTCCGGATTACCAAAATAAACTGTTTACCGTTCCCATGAACGAAGAGGGTTTTGTCGATTACCCTCCCACCGTCACCAGCAAATACATCCAACCCGGTCTCGGCCCTCTGGAAATCAACCCCCATAAAGACAACACTATCCTATCGGTGGACCAAGGCACTCTGGTCAGACTCGATTCTCAAGGTAAAATCGTCGAAAGACTCTCCCAAGCCCACTGGGAAGCCGTTGAACGGTATCCCATTGACATGGAAAAATTAAGTAATCCTCCTCAAAGCTACGAAGACTTTGTCAATAATCTGGATAAATTCGTCCAAGCCCCCAGTCCCGACGGCAGTGATGAGAATTTTCAAGAATTTGTCACCTGGTACAACGAAACTCTCTTCCAAAAAACTCTGGGCGGTGACCTGGAAGCCCTGCCGGTGAATTATGAAGCCAAAGGTATCGATATAGGCACAGATATGATTATCGCCTACAATACAGTTCCTGTAGAACGCCATTCTTTGCCCTATTTCTTCTATTTCAAAGACCGAAAAGGTGTTCCTTATCCCTGTTATGTCGTCACCGTAGCCACCCCCGAATACCAACAAACCTTTACCGTGGTTGGGTTAGAATTTGCTCGACAATGGGATTTGCGTAGTGGCGCCCCTGGTCTGATCGCGGATGTTTATCAGGGCACTCATAGTTTCTCTGATTTAATGATTGTATTTAATAAGTATGAAAAGTATTCAGACACCGAAAACGGCCTGATAGAGAAGGGTTTTGGTAGTTTTCCCAGTACTATCGGTGAAATTCCTATTGGCTTTGGTGGAATCGCTTTCATGAATAAATAAATTCTAGTCCATCATGTATACTTAATTCATGAGACTCAAGTGGTGGTACTCTATAGTGGCGGTCGCCATTGTGATTGTCCTGTTACTATATCGTTTTAACAAGCACCGACCATCTTCCCGTCAATTGTTATCCGACATTCCCCTCAATCCCTATCAACAACAAATCGTCCGCGGTCAAGTTACCAGTTGGGACACCGCCACCGGTCGCCTGATGCTTTGGGTTACTTTGAAAACTGGAAGTTTTTGTTTGATACCAAGCAAATGACGGTCAAATCTATTTCCTTCCCTGCTGCGGGACGCCGGGGCAAGAATTTATAAATGTTCCGAGGCTGACCCAAAAGTCAAACTTCATTTTTCGCTCCCCCACTTACAGGTATTATTAGCCATAAATTTGGGATAGCATCGTCATATCATGGGTATTATTGATAGTTGCCCCCACTTTTAGATTAAATTTTTGAAAATTCGGACTTTTAGGTCAGCCTCAAAAACGTGGTCAGGAGACCACGTGGGAACATCACTCACTCTCCTGCCGGCGTCCCGCCGTACAGTAATAACATTATTAATAGATTGTTCTCGGAGGCGTCTTCGCCGACGATATTTATTTTATGGTTATATTTACAGACACTTTGCAAACACTTGTTTTATTGCTTCGGCGTGGACGCCTCAGCGAACGGTTTATTAAGAGACGCCGGGGCGAGCATAATAAACCTTCCACCACTGCTTGCGTGTCGAGTGCTTTTCTCTATATGGTCTCCCGACCATGACAAAACGTGGTCAGGAGACCACGTTTGAACGGGGTTAATATTTCTCCTGCCGGCGTCCCGCCGTGCAGATTCATCTGTTGGTTTTGCTTCGGCGCGGAAGCAGGCACAAGGCCTGCACTTCGGCCTCAGCGAACATTATTTTTATCTCGTGCCGGTGTTCTCACCGCGCACGTCACCTTTACCTAAACCACCCATCCTTCTGATCTCCAGACCGTGGAAGACTCTTTTCGTTCGTGGAGGCGTCCCGCCGACACGATTCAATCCTACTGATTAAGCCCTACGGCGAGACGCCGGGGCGAGCATAATAAACCTTCCACCACTGCTTGCGTGTCGAGTGCTTTTCTCTATGTGGTCTCCCGACCATGACAAAACGTGGTCAGGAGACCACGTGGGAACGGTTTTAGGGTTGCCCACGGCGAGAAATTTGAAAGACATCAAGACGAGTATTTAACCCACCTGACCGGGTGTACCGGTCAGGTGGGTTTCTACTTTATTTAAGGACTTGCTAAAGCATGATTTCGCAATCACGCTTTAGCGCAATCCAAGTTTTATTCTGCCTGTTTCACAAACTGACTGTAATACAGTTCCGCGTAAAAGCCCTGGCGGTCCAAAAGCTCATCGTGCTTGCCGATTTCCACGATGTTACCATCGCGCAAGACCAAAATGCGGTCGGCGTTTTTAATCGTCGAAAGGCGATGCGCGATAACGAACGAAGTGCGCACGCGCATGAGTTTGGTCATCGCTTTTTGAATCAACAATTCCGTACGCGTATCCACCGAGCTGGTCGCCTCGTCCAAAATCAGGATAGGCGCGTCCTTCAGCACCGCCCGCGCGATCGTAAGCAACTGTTTTTGTCCAGCGGAGACGTTGGTGGCGTCTTCGTTAATTTCAAAGTTGTAGCCACCCGGCAAAGTGCGCGTGAAGTGGTCCGCATAAGCCATATCCGCGGCTTGCATCACTTCTTCATCAGTGGCATCTTGTCTGCCATAGCGGATATTTTCCATAATGGAGCCATTAAAGAGCCAGGTATCCTGCAAAACCATGGCAAACTTTGAGCGCAAATCTTCGCGCGTCATCGTTTTAATATTGATATCATCTATCAAAATTTCGCCACAACCCAGTTCATAAAAGCGCATGAGCAACTTGACCAGGGTCGTTTTGCCCGCGCCGGTGGGTCCAACAATCGCGATTTGCTGACCGGGTTTGACATCCAAAGAGAAGTTGTTGATGACCGGCACATTTGGGTCATAGCCAAAGCAGATATCCTTAAATTCAACGTGCCCTTCAACCGTTTCCAGCACCGCGGGTTCTTCGGGATTAGGGATTTCTTCTTCTTCGTCCAGGAACTCAAAAACGCGTTCCGCTGCCGCCGCGGTTTGTTGCAAAATGTTTGAAATGTTGGCAATGTTCTGCATCGGGCCGTGGAAAGAGTTGAGATACTGAATAAAAGCCTGGATATCGCCCAGGTTGAGTTTGCCTTGCACCATCAAATAGCCACCCACCATGGCGACTCCCACATAACCCAGATTGCTGAAAAGACGCATCATGGGCATCATAATGTGCGAGATGAACTGCGCGCGCCAAGAACTGTCATACAACTCGGCGTTCAAGGTATCGAAATGTTCAATGCTGGCTTCTTCGCCATTGTTGGTCTTGAGCACCACATGCGCGCTGTACATTTCTTCAACATGGCTGTTGATGTGCCCCAAATAGGCTTGTTGCTTGCGGAAGTAGCCTTGCGAACGACTGACCACAAAGCGAATCATCAAAAGCGAAAGGGGTATCACCGTTAATCCTACCAATGTAAGCGTGACATTGATAGAAAGCATCATGATCAAGACACCAATCACCGTGGTTAGCGAGGTAATAATTTGCGACAGACTCTGGTTGAGCGTGTGTCCGATGGTGTCAACGTCGTTCGTTATCCGCGAAAGCACTTCACCTTGGGTTACACTATCGTAAAAAATGAGTGGCAGCCGATGCAGTTTTTCAGAAAGGTCGTTGCGTAAACGATAAATGATGTCCGCTGAAATGACCGCCATCACACGTCCTTGAATCAGGGCAAACAAGGCTGAAAAACCGTACATTAAAAGCACACGGCTTAAAATACTGCCGATTTTAGCAAAATCAACACCCAGTTCATCGCCACGCACCATACGCATGACACCTTCATAGAGTTCAGTGGTGGCGCGACCTAAAGTCTTTGGACCGAAAATGGAAAAAACCGAAGAGCCAGCTGCCACAAGCAAAATAATCAAAATGAGCCATTTATACCTGCCCATATAGGCGATTAATCGCCCCATGCTGCCTTTAAAATCGCGGGCTTTTTCTCCGGGCATAAATCGACTGGGCCCGCGCCTGGGAGCTGGTTTGGCAGTTTTGTTTTCGCTGTCTTGCGACATGCCTGCAACAAAGGGGTTTTTATTATTGAATTCTTTTTTCTTCAGGAGTTCGTCTTGTTGTTTCATGCCAACTCCTCCTCGCTTAGTTGAGATTGCGCAATTTCACGGTAGACCTGGCATGCCTCCATCAAATTGTCGTGATGCCCCACGCCAACCAATCGTCCATTGTCGAGCACTAAAATCTGGTCTGAATTACGCGCGGTTGCCACTCTTTGCGTGACCACAAAGACCGTTTTATCCGCGATGTGCGGTTTAATCGCCTTGCGTAAAGCCGCATCAGTCTTAAAGTCGAGCGCCGAGAAACTGTCATCAAAGATATAGACCGGACTGTCTTTCATGAGCGCGCGCGCGATGGATAGGCGTTGCTTTTGCCCGCCGGACAAGTTAATACCTGCCTGGGCAATCTCCATATCCAAACCGTCCTTATCGCTAAGCACAAAATCAGCCACCTGGGCAATTTCAATCGCTGTACGCATTTCTTCTTCAGTGGCATCATGTTTGCCCACCAAAAGATTTGATTTCACCGTACCACTAAAGAGCAAACCCCTTTGTGGCGCGTAACTGATTTGTTCACGCAAATCGTGCTGGGTCAGGTCGCGAATGTCGATGCCATCCAGCGTGATTTTGCCCTTACTCACATCAAAAAGGCGAGGCAAAAGGTTTACTAAAGTTGACTTACCACTTCCTGTCGAGCCAATCACAGCGGTTACCTGTCCGGGTTGCGCCTTGAAGCTAATATCGTGCAAGACATCCTCCTCGCCACCGGGATAACGAAAATCAACATCGTGGAATTCAATCTCACCGCGGAGTGTTTCGGGTAAAGCGAGCGGATTTTCGGGGTCAAGGATGACATTTTCGCGGTCGAGCACTTCAACAATGCGCTCTGCCGAAACTGCCGCGCGGGGCATAATCACAAAGAACATGGAAAGGTTCAGGAATGCCATCAAGATTTGCATGGCATACTGCATAAACGCCATCAGATCACCCACCTGCATAGTCGATTTTGCCACCTGATGCGCGCCGACCCAAATAACGAGCACCTGTACACCGGTCATCACCAGTGTCATGACTGGGTGCATGAAGGACATCGTGCGTCCGATACCACGCATGTTTTCAGCAACGTCCTGATTAGCCTGGTCAAAGCGTTTTATTTCAAAACCTTGCTTGTTGAAGGCGCGCACAACCAATATACCCGAGAGGTTCTCGCGCATAATCAGATTCAGGCGGTCAATCAAAGCTTGCATGCGTTTAAAGCGTGGGGTAATCAAAGAAAAGATTAGGATGATGAACAAGACCAAAATGACAACAGCCAGCGCAATCGTCCACCACATATTCGGGCTTTTATCCATAGCACGCACAACACCTAAAATGCCGAGCAGCGGAGCTTGAATAGCCATGCGAATGGCCATAAAGGTGACCATTTGCACCTGCGCCACATCGTTTGACGTGCGCGTAATCAGCGACGCGGTGGAGAAATCGCCAAATTCAGCACTTGAGAAACTTTCCACCTTCTTGAAGACTGCCGCGCGGATATCGCGGGCTAAGGCTGTAGACGTGCGTGCCGCGAATAAGCTCACTGTAATCGAGCTAACAACCGCCAAAATTGACATGCCTATCATCCGCGCGCCGGTAATAAGGATGTATTGCCTTTGCATTTTCGCCATGTCAATGCCAACGGCTTTGTATTCGCCGGTAACTGCCGCTATCGCCATTTGCCTGAGAATCGTTCCTTCAAGTTTTTCAAGGTGCGCGTCGATTTTCTGACGCATTTCCAGGCGCTGGGCATCGGGCATTTGCGCCAGGATTTGAGCAATGTCCATGCCAGCTGGCATTTGTGCGAAATCAAAGGGGAAGTCATCCCCCAAAAGCTGCCTGGCTTGTTCCGGTTCGTTTTGGATGAGATTAAAAGCCTGTGTGATGACCAGCGGTTTAGCCATGAGCGCTTCAAAGTGCGCTATGTCGTCCTTGCTTTCAGTCGCTTTGAAGAGATACACAGCTTCCGTTTCAAGCACTGGGTATTTGGCGAGATACTGACTGGCTTCAGGGCTGCCAGGTTCCACCAATGTATAAGCTTGAGTAATCTCTGCTTGTTCCTCCGGTGTCATCAGCCTCAAAATCTGGTCCAGTGTCGACTGGCGCATCACTTCTGGCACGCCATGTTCGATACCATTCTTTTGGATGCCCGTGTTCACAATTTGTGAAAGATAGTCGGGTAAGGCCAGGTTCGACCAAGCCACCACGACCACCATCAAGGCTGCAATGAGAATGTTTGCCCAGTAGGGATAGTAAAATTTTCTTAATCGCAACATAGATTCTTACTCATTCCTCAGATTTCTTTTCTTCTAAATATTCCTTATAAGCTTTCAAGTGTTCGACCAAAGTCTCCAAGGCATCAGCAATCGGCGCTGTGTCTTTCTCGCCGAGATAGGCACAAAACGCATCAATCCAGGCATGACGCGCGACGCGGTTGCCGCGAATCAGGGCCTGCCCTTCTTCGGTCAGGGTAAGCAGTTTTATGCGCCGGTCCTGGGGGTCTTCAAGCCGGTTAACCAAGCCTAAGTCCACCAGACGATTGATCATTTGTGATGCAGCAGCCTTGCTGATGCCTAAATGAGAGGCCAAATCGTTGATATTTCCGCGTTCATGATGATGGATAAAAAACAGGCTGTTCATCTGCGCGAAGCTATAACCGCGTTCATGCATGTATTGCCGGTTGTTCTCCATGGACTGCCTTGTGGCGAGATCTGCCCAGGCATGTAAAGCGTTTGATAATTCGAGAGACATATTCCTTCCTTTATTAGTTAAGCAAGATGAACTATAAAGCCAACTTAACTAATTGTCAAGCGCATTTACAAGCATTGCTATAGAATGCAGCAACAGTCTCTTGTGGAAAATGTTTTGCTGAGTGTATTAAGAAATGAGCACTGGAACTTTTTCGGGGATTTTAGGAAATAGACTGTTTAAAAAGTTTACATAAAAGCACTTAAAATTTTACATGTGAGTGCTAATATAATTTATTATTAAAGAATAACTGAATTCAGTTAGAGAACACTCACGGAGCTTTGATAAGGCAGATCTTAATATACGATTTAGGTCAGAAACCTGCCAGTTGAAACAAGATGAAAGAAAACCGAACTAAGCCTTATTTATTGGAGGATTATAAATGAACAAAAATGAATCAATAGCGAGTCGGATAATAAAGGGCATTTTGCTTATACTTGCCGGATTGATTTTATTAGTTGGCATTAATTGGATTGGCAAGGTGACAAGTCCAGATACCCCACAGACAAGCAAAAATATTACTCTTTTGTTATCTTCTGTAGGGACAATTCTCATCCTTTATGCCGTTGGACACTTTTTATTGCCAAGTGGATACGTTTCCATGAACCTGCCGGATAATTCCGGACCCAAACATTATTTACAGGGTTTGGCTTATGGCAGTGGCATGATTCTGACTTACCTTACTTTAGCAGTGGTATTTGGTGGATTAAGCTATCAGGGCTTAGGCAAAATGGCTGTTCTTAATATCATCCTGTACTTTTTAGGCTTTATCCTTCAGGGTTTTAAAGAAGAACTTTTAATTCGTGGCTT
>Ga0255344_1003909_pt1 | contig 15834 bp, 12 predicted proteins | sample wastewater_treat_5_FD_192414 | JGI IMG/M metagenome (GOLD analysis project Ga0255344, IMG submission 192414) | Wastewater microbial communities from Lulu Island WWTP, Vancouver, Canada - plant18 | ecosystem: Engineered > WWTP > Wastewater > Unclassified | place: Canada: Vancouver, British... | reverse complement strand
CATCCTGACTCCGCCGGAAAATATCAAAGAAGTGGAAAAATCCCTCCTCTACATGCTCAAAAAACCGGAGTATCGCAAACTGGCAGCCAGCAACCTCAAAAAGCACGTCCGAGAAAATTTTTCCTTAAAAAAGATGGTTGCCGAAACGATTGAACTTTATCAAAGATAGAACAAATGCAGATTAGACGCAGAACTACGCGGAACAAACGCGGAACGCGATACTAATCTACATTTCAGAAAGGAGAGACGCAGCCTCTCCTTTTTCTTTTTACTAGTGTTATAAATTTTTTACGCCCGCCCTTGATAAATATCCTAATATAATGTCTTCCCGACTTTTATCAGGATGAGATTTAATAAAATCTATCACATCTTCTAGATCTTCAAGTACTGACTCTCCAAAAAGCTTGACTGCGTGTTCTACATCCATTGCCAGGCCGAGGGCATCCCATTTCCTTTCCCCCCTTTCTCCTATTTGCATCACTTGTATCACCCCATAAACCTGTTCCATAAATAATGCTTTTGCCTGACCCCTTCCTACAATACCACTTTCCATTAAAACACTCATTAATCCGTAAAGTCCATAAGGATCTAGTTTGAACATGTTTAGCTTAAAAGCTTTAACAATATCTATACTGCTAACAGAATCATTAGCAAGTTCAAAATGCACTCTATCGTACCCCTTGTCGCTACCATAAAGATAAGGGGTGTCATCTTCATTCAAAAGTTGATAATTTACTACTCCTTCTAGCACGAGACCCAAAATAGAAGGAGATGCAATATTTTTTTTCCAAATTTCTTTATTATTAACTGTGTCCAAAAACTTTTTAACTTTAAGGGTATCTTCCTGCTTATTTGATTTATCTTCTAAATCTCTACTTCCATAGTTTTTAAAATCTTCCATATAAAATATATTTTATATAAATTACTAATACCCTCATAATACCCCCCCCCGACCACTTCTGGCAAATAACTTATCCACAAAATAAAACCGACCCCTAAAAACGGCTAAAAACAAGAGTCTGGGGAGAATCGTCCTCCTTAGCAAATTTGTTAACTTAACTTCCTCACGTAACCCCTCACACGTGAGAGCTAGTAGTTTTTCAAAGTCCGACCTCGCTAGCGACTAGCGGGGTCGGACTTTTTTGATCAACAACCAATAATTATTTCCACCCCTAGTAAACAACGTTTTATCAGCTCCCGTCTACGTTGACCTTTGTCCAGTCTGCATAGTTCCGCGTCTAGTCTGCGTAGTTCTGCGTTCATTCCGCATTTTCTATTGCGGTCCGATAAACTCATTCTTCACATCATCGCGATGATAGGCCAACGAGTAACTCCTCATCCCCATCAAAATACCCAAGCCCATAAATTCAGTCAATAAATGCGAGCCACCATAACTTAAAAATGGCAATGGCAAGCCGGTCACCGGCATAATGCCGATATTCATTCCAACATGAACAATCAAGTGAGCCATAAACATCACAGCAATTCCCAAACCAAACAAAATTTCAAAGTTGGTCGCCCCCTTCATGGCAATAGCCAAAATCCGCCAAATAATCAAACCAAATAAAAAGAAGAAGATGAGCACACCAAAGAAGCCCCATTCTTCGGCAAAAGCGGCAAAGATAAAGTCGGTCTGGTATTCAGGCAAAAACTTAAGTCGCGATTGGGTACCGTAACCCACCCCCTTGCCGGTTAACTGACCGGAACCGACCGCGATCGTTGACTGGAGGGCGTTGTAGCCGGACCCACGAACATCGGCCAAAGGGTGAATAAAAGTCATTATCCGCGCTTTTTGATAATCCTGCAAAACAAACATCCACGCCCCAACTGAGAAGATGATTGCCACCAGCCCAAGCCAGGCCAAATGTTTCCTGGAAACTCCAGAAACCAAAATCATCCCTAACCAAATCATAAAAATTATCAGAGCCGAACCAAAATCCGGCTGAAGCATAATTGCCACGAATGGCAAAAAAGCGTAAACACCGGAAACAATTATGTGTCTAATATTGGCGATTTCAATGTGGCGTTTGGAAAAATACTTGGCTAACATTAAGACCAACACCAACTTCATGAAATCTGCTGGCTGCAATGAAAAACCGCCGAGCGAAAGCCAACTTTGCGCCCCCTTGGTTACCGTCCCAATAACAAAAAGCAAGAGCAAAAGACCAACCAAAAAAAGATAGCCCCCAACCAAAATCCCACTTCGCCGCAAAAAACGCCAATCAACCAAACTAAAACCAAAAAAAATAGCCAGGGACAACAAAATCCAAGTCACTTGACGATAAAAAAAATAACTCTCACTGGTAAAAGAACTCATCGTGACCAAGCCAAAAATCAAGAGTGGCAAAAGACTAAAAAACAAAATCCAGTCAATCCGGCTGTCTTGTCGTAAAAGCCAACGCATAAATTTAATTTAAATCAAAGGCGTTTATTCGCCAATAACTGTCCGTATAAGATGGTTCGGCCACAAAAGAATTGGGCCAAGTCAAAAATACCTCTTGGCTCTCGCCGGCCAATAAATCTTCCACAAAAGTTCCGCTGGCGGCAAAGGCATTTTGGTTGACATCAGACAAAACAGTATTTATTTTTATATCCCGATAATTATCAAAAGAATCATTTTTGACCTTCAAGCGCAAAACCGGATAAGGCTCGTTGGCAAAACCCACCCTTTCTATGGAAATAATCCTCGGCACCGGCGATATTTTTTCCCAAACCGGATATTCTTCCAATTCTACGAAAGCCTTGACGGCCGGGTATGATTGGCTGGATTTTATGCGACTTTCAAAAATAACGAATTTTTCACCCGGATTAACAAAAGTCGAGCCCTCATGTTTGGCCACCTCCACACTGTTTGAATCAAACAATTTAAAAGTGTAGGCTAACCTTTTTATGCCCAAGCCCTGATTTTCATTCTCCACCAAAGCCGCCACGTCATAAGTTCCGTCGCCCAAGGCAAAAACCCTAGTCCAGTAAGTCTTTAGCGGAACAGCGACACTCTGGCAAACCCTGGCGCAAGGCCCGCCACAATCAACCCCCTCTTCTTTTTGATTTTGTTTTTGGTCAAAGCAAGTTGGGGCCGGCTTGTAAATCAAATAAAAAGCGCCCACCAACAAAGCCATAAAGAGAATCACGCTCGTTAAGTAAGTCAATTGACGGCGGCTAGACCATTTCATATCAAAATAATAACACCACTCATCAAGTTTTGCCAGTTTCCCAAAAAACGGCTTAGACCGTTTTGGGAAAAGGAAGGTTGGTAGATTAGAATTCAAATACTTTGTTCCGGCGGTTAGCTACTCTCCCCTTGCGAGTACCATCGCTACAACCGAGCTTAACTTCTCTGTTCGGAATGGTAAGAGGTGTGACCTCGGCGTCAAACCACCAGAACAAAATATTCGAAATAAAATAAATGGTTTTCAAATTTCCTAATAGGAATCGGCGAATTAGTACCTCTCGGCTCAACGTATTGCTACGCTTACACCTAAGGCCTATCAACCTGGTAATCTTCCAGGAGCCTGATAACGATAATTAATCTTGAAGTTGGCTTCCCTCTTAGATGCTTTCAGAGGTTATCCATTCCCGACTTAGCTACAGAGCAGTGCCCTTGGCAGGACAGCTCTCAGACCAGAGGTCAGTCCACTTCGGTCCTCTCGTCGCTTCATTCAACCAAAAAATTTTGGTTAAGAATTATTCCCCTATTTCTAGGAGCGCAGACTATATCTTCACCTTTTCCGCTTTCTGTAAAGCGGACGAAGGGTTGGCATATTACCCATATGAGCCGTCGTTTTCAAAGAAACGATTCGCCATCATACAAGTCTGTCCATCTTTCAGGACAAGTCGTTACGGGGTCAAACCTAAAATCTTAAGTAGTTCAGTTCCTGTCTTTTTTCTTTTGGTAACATAATTTTCATTTTGAATCACCAAAATCAATCCAACAAGTTTTCTTAACTGTTTTTCGCTTATTGTTCTTAATGTTGTTTTGTTCAAAATCTCGCAAGCCTGAGCCAAAGCCCTAGCCTGTGTTATTTTGAACTTTATGAACGGCAAGAGTTTAACCAGAACAAGTTGAACAGAGACGAATCCATTGATTCGAAGTTCACTCATTCCATCTTTTCTATCCGAAACATAACCAACCCCAAAAAGATCACGAATCCAAAAAAGTGTCTTCTTGTGGCGACTGTCTTGATAAAAACAAACAGTGGCCATAAACCGGTACTTCTTTGGACTGTCGCTTCTCTTTTTGAGTTGCAACATCAAGCTTCCGTCGCCATCCAGAAACCCGGCGACATAAGCAAAATCAATTTTAGATCGACTTCCCACGGTATTACCTTAAAAATAATTTGGTCCTCAAGTAATTATACAATATTGTACGGACCAACGCCAATATTATCCAGTTGCCAAATCATTTATGAAGGCTTCACCGTTATTAGCCAAATTGTCATGGCAAATTTCTTTCCCTAAATCCACCATAGGCGGATCGGGTCCATCCGGCTTTAACCGAACTAGGAGCCAAGTAGCAATTTCTTACTAGAAGCAGATCTTCTCAATTATCAACGCCTGCAGCAGATAGGAGACCAACCTGTCTCACGACGGTTTGAACCCAGCTCGCGTATCTTTTTAAATGGCGAACAGCCATACCCTTGGGAGCTTCTTCACCCCCAGGATAAGATGAGCCGACATCGAGGTGCCGAACTCCGCCGTCGCTATGGACGCTTGGGCGGAACCAGCCTGTTATCCCCAGAGTAGCTTTTATCCGTTAATCTCCGGCCGCGTCTAATACGGACCGTCGGTTCACTATGCTCTGCTTTCGCACCTGCTTGACACGTACGTCTTGCAGTTAAGCCGGCTTGTGCCATTACACTATCGGCACGATTTCCATTCGCGCCTAGCCGACCTTAATAGACTCCTCCGTTACTTTTTAGGAGGATATCGCCCCAATAAAACTACCCACCAGATACTGTCTCCGACCGTTTTTGCCGGTCAGGTTAGAATATACACTCAACCAGAGTGGTATTTCACTGACGAGTCCACGACAGCCAAAACCGTCGCTTCAACCTCTCCCACCTATGCTACGCAGATAAAACGTATACCCAATATCAAGTTGTAGTAAAGCTTCTGGGGTCTTTTCGTCTAGCTGCAGGTAGAGGGCATCTTCACCCCCACTGTATTTTCACCGGGCAAATCCTCGAGACAGTTCCCCAGTCGTTACGCCATTCGTGCACGTCTGAACTTACCAGACAAGGAATTACGCTACCTTAGGACGATTATAGTTATCGCCGACATTCACCAGGGCTTATAAAACCAGCTTGATATAATCTCACCAGCCTTATTTGACCTTCTGGCATTGGTCAGGCGTCACCCCCTATACATACTCTTACGAGTTCGCAGGGAGCTGTGTTTTTGATAAACAGTCGCCAGGGATACTTTAGCTGCGTCCCGCACCCAGAATGACTTCGTTGTTTTTTGTTCCACTTCACGTTGAGTAATAATTTTAAATTACCAATACTTATTAAAATTTTATACAAACTTTAATAAACAACGTGGAACAAAGTCATTCTGGGTGTGGGAAGGCCTTATTGCAAACTTACGGCCGCTTTTTTGCCGAGTTCCTTGAGGATCTCTCACCCGTTCGCCTTGGTCTTCTCGACCTAACCACCTGTGTCGGTTTACGGTACGGACTCTTTATTCTTAACCCTAGAAGATTTTCTCGGAAGGCTCTGCGTGAAAATTTCCCAATCCGTAGAAAGGAATTTTGCCGCTCTCGGAATTTGAATTAAATCAGCTCTCCGGATTTACCTAAAGAGCATTCCTAGGAGTAGCAACGCCAATCCTATAAGGCGCATTCACTCTTTTCCTTCGTCCCTCCATCGGAAAAATAAAGAGGTCATGGAATATTAACCATGTGTCCATCGCCTGCGGCTTTCGCCATCGGCTTAGGCCCGACTAACCCTTGGCTGATCAACATTGCCAAGGAAACCTTGGTTTTTCGGCGCCCCGGGCTCTCACCGGGGTTGCGGTTACTTGTGCCAACATTCTTACTTCTTCGCGCTCCAGTCAGCCTCGCGGCAAACCTTCACAGCAGCGAAAAACACTCTCCTACCACGCTAGTGCCAAGCACTAGCATCCTCACCTTCGGTACAATACTTGAGCCCCGATAATTTGCGGCGCAAAATCTCTTGATGAGTGAGCTATTACGCTTTCTTTAAATGATGGCTGCTTCTAAGCCAACATCCTCATTGTCAGAGAAATCTCACCTCCTTAAGTGCACTTAGTATTGATTTAGGGACCTTAGATTGAGATCTGGGCTGTTTCCCTTTTGACGAACGGAGCTTCGCCCCCGCCGTCTAACTGCCTAGTACTTGACCTCTGGTATTCGGAGTTTGATAGAGTTGACGAGATTTCTCCCTATTCAACTCTTCCAGTGCTCTACCCCCAGAGGGTATGCTAGACGCTAGCCCTAAAGCTATTTCGGAGAGAACCAGCTATTACTGAGTTCGATTAGCTTTTCACTCCTTACCACAGGTCATCCGATAGTATTGCACGGCTAACCGGTTCGGACCTCCTCTCGCATTTCTGCGAGGTTCATCCTGCCCATGGCAAGCTCACCCAGTTTCGGGTCTTATGCATATTACAGAAAATAGAAATTAGAAGTTAGATATTAGACGTTGGGAAACCCAACTTCTAACTTCCAACCTCCAACTTCTAAAGTTCGCACTTTCATACTCGGTTTCCCTACAGCTCCACCCTTTTGAGGCTTAGCTAAGCAATATGCATAAACTCGTTGGCTCATTCTTCAATAGGCACGCCGTCATCCCTCACCCAGAATGTCTTCGTTATTTTTTGTTCCACTGCACGTTGGGCGGTAATTTTTAATTATCACCAATATTGAAAATTAATTTCTAACTTTCAATAAACAACGTGGAACAAAGACATTCTGGGTAAGAGACTCCGACTCCTTGTAAGCATAGGGTTTCAGGTTCTATTTCAACGCCCTCCCGGGCTACTTTTCACCTTTCCCTCACGGTACTTGTTCACTATTGATCTCTAAAAGTATTTAGCCTTAGCAGTTAGTTCTGCCAGATTCCCTCAAGGCTGTCGTTCCTCGAAGTACTCGAGATCAGCGATAAAAGAGATATCTATTTTTCACTTACAGGGCTGTTACCTTCTATGGCTTTGCTTCCCAGCAAATTCAATTAAATAAATATTTTGTAACTCTTCTAGTAAACTACATCGCTGTCTCACAACCTCCCTCACCCAGAATAACTTCGTTGTTTTTTGTTCCACTTCACGTTGAGCAATAATTTTAAATTATCAACCATTATTAAAATTTTATATAAACTTTAATAAACAACGTGGAACAAAGTCATTCTGGGTGAGAGATTTGGGCTCTTCTCTTTTCGCTCGCCGCTACTAAGAGAATGTTTCCCACAAAGCGGGACTTTTTTTCTTTTCCTCCGGGTACTAAGATGTTTCAATTCCCCGGGTGCGCATCTGATAATCAAGTTATCAAATGATATGGTTTTGCCATATCGGGTTTCCCCATTCGGACACCTCCGGATCAAAGGTTGCTAGGCACCTCCCCGAAGCTTATCGCAGCCGAGCCACGTCCTTCATCGCCTTTTAGAGTCTAGGCATCCACCCTATGCTCTTAAAATTTCCCATTAGGAAATTTAAAAACCATTTTATTTACTTTATACTTACATTTTGTGTTCTGCGCTCTTTGCACCAGCGCAGATCTACCTTTTTTCCACCTCTCAAACCGCAAGACCCCTCGCTTGTCTGATGGTGGCATTCAATTTTCAAAGTTCAGTCATTCGGGATTGTTCAAAGTAATACTTGAACAAAAAAACCGCTTGCCTCAAGCGGTCTGGAGCCAAACCAAAACAATCGGGCTACAGTTTCCGCTTAATTTTGGAATTTTTCTTAATATCCATACTGACAGTTAATAGTATATACGAATAAAAAATATATGTCAAACAAGAATTTAGCTCAAAGGATAGCTTCTGTTACCCCCAACCAAAACATTAAAAAATGCCCTAAATTAGGGCATTTTTTAATGTTTTGGTTGAACTTTTAGGCTTAATCTCTTTTAGAAATTTCACCACGCAGTTTGTTGATGAAATTGGAAGCTGCTTCTTTGCCTCCCAAACCAAACGAGAGACCGAGCGCGATAGAGACGGTCGCCACAATCCCCGTCATAAAGATTTGCAAGAACGGACCCATCATACCGAGTTGCTCCAGGGCCATCACGATGGCAAAAATCCAAATGAGCCATTTGGTGATACCGCCAAACAATTCGGCCGAACTGACACGAGCGGCGCGGGCAGAAGCGACAACCACCTTCTGCAAGACGTCAGCCACCACCGCGGCAATAATCAAAATAATAGTCGCAATGATGACACTTGGGATATAAGCCAAGATTTCACCCAAGAAATTGCTGACTTCATCCAATTTAAGAACGTTCAATGACGCGACCAAGAAACCGAGAATGATAAACCACTTGATCAAAAAGCCGAGAAATTTTCCGGCATCCAAACGATAGCCGGCTTGTTCTACCAAGCGATGCAAGTCAAGTTTTTCCAAAATACGGTCAACCTTGAGAGCTCGCACGAGCCTCGCCACCCACAGACCAATGAAATCACCAAAGACCCAACCAATGATGAAGAGAATAATGGCAAACACAAGATTGGGCACGTAGGTAACAATCCCCGTGATCAATTCTTGGAAAGAGCCCGCCAAAGCATCACTCCAATTTTGTAGATACATATCTAAGTATTATTAATAAATTTGCTTATAATTTTTGGTTTATTGACCTCGTTATTGGCAAATATCACGAGGCTGGTTCGACTAATAAACCGGTAAAACCTTATCATTATCTTAACACAAAATTAATGAAATATTTAGCAATTTTGTGGATATCAAAAAAGGACCCAACGGGCAATTAAACGCCTATTTTGTCAATTATCTTCTTGTGCGTATAGTCCAAAATGTCTCGCAAAAATTTATCACTAGAATGGAAGCGATAGGCAAAATCAGCCGAATCCATAATGGCATAGGTCAATTCGCGTCCGATTTCCGACTCTATGCCCGTTATGATTTTTTCGATTAACTTCTTTTTTAGGCCATCGCCCACAATAAGCATATCAACCCTCTCCCCTCCCTCCTGAACAAAAATCCCGGACAAAATCAATAATTTTATCTTGCCGCAATTCTTAAACTTTTGCGCCAATTCATCACGGCTAACAAAGAAATCGGCGTTAAACAACGAACGCAAATGATCGACAAAAAAGAATTCCGAGTTAAGACCCCACAAACGGCTTCGCAGAGATTCTCGCGCCGGTTTTTTCTTCTGACCTTTTTTGGTTTTCTTGGTTTTTTTGATTGGCGTCGCCCCCGCCACTTTTCTGGTTTTTACCAAGCCAATTGATTCCAACAATGCGATTTCTTTTTTGATTTGACCAGGTTTTATCTTTGTTCGTTGTCCAAGCTCTTTCAGCAAAAAGAAATTGTCAGGATTAAACAAGAAAAGACGCATCAACTTGACTTGATTAGAGCCACCAAATAATTTTGGCAATATTTCCATATTTTTAATATACCGCAAAGAAGAAGCTTAGGCAATCAAAAAATTGACCGATAAAAAATGGGAACTCTTATTTAGAGCTTTCTAAATAAAGCAAAAACAACCCATCTTGAGATGGGCCGTTTTTGTTTCAAAAACATTATTTGACCTCCACTTTGCCGCCGGCCTCTTCAACTGCCTTCTTGATTTCGTCGGCTTCGTCTTTCTTGGCGCCATCTTTCAGAACAGACGGAGCAGCATCAACTAAGTCTTTGGCTTCTTTCAAACCAAGACCCAACTTGTCTTTAATCGCCTTGATGACCTGAACCTTTTGGTCGCCAGCCGCGGTCAAAGTGACTGTGAAGCTGTCTTTCACTTCGGCCGCTTCGCCGCCAGCCGCGGCACCGCCAGCCACCATTACGGCCTGGGCGGAAACCCCGAATTTCTCTTCTAATAATTTAACCAATTCATGAAGTTCCAAAACAGTCATTGATTCCACTTGGTCTACCAAGGCCTTGAATTTGGCCGGAACAACAACATCGGCTTTTACTTCTTCTTTTGGTTTTTCGGCCGGAGCTTCCGGCGTTTGCGACTCGACTTCTGCGGTCGCGTCTTTCTTTTCTTCGTCCATAGTAATTTAAATTATTTAATAATTTCTAAATTTGCTTTAAACGGTCTCTCTCTTTTGCGCAATCTGATCAAGCGCCATGACCAAACCTTGGATTGGCGAATTAATAAGATTGACAAATTGCGCGTACAGGGTTTCGCGGTTCGGAATCTGGGCCATTTGAATGACAAAGTCCGAGCCCACAAACGCTCCCTCGTAAATACCCCCCACAATTTTCATGACTTCCGCGTTTTTCTTTTGGAAATCATAAATTTCTTTAATCGGCAAAAGGGTATCCCCCGCCTCATTGGTCAGATAAGCTAAGGCGATTTCACCTTCCAATTCCGGCATTTCACCGGAAAAACCGGCACTATCCAGAACGCGCTTGATTAAAGTCTTTTTGGCCACATAGTAACCAACTTCTTTTTGGCGCAAAACTTGACGCAAATCGTTAACGCCACCGACCGACAAGCCATGAAAGTTTACAAAAACAATGGTCTTGCCTTTATCGGCGATAGTTTTGAGCTTATCAACAATTTCTAATTTTTTATCTTTGGTTATTGCCATAACAGATTTTTTGTGAAAATTATAGTCGCTTCGCCATACTCTTTTCTGCCACCCCGTCATTAAGAAAAGTGGGGTTGTGAAAATTATAGTCGCTTCGCTCCTTAATTTTCTACAATAAAAAAACGGCTAATAGCCGCTTGGATCGACACGTCAACCGAGTATTCCCGGCGACCCCTCGGCAGGTTTTACTCTTGCGATACCTGCTGTCTACGGCTGTTTAGATTATTGACCATTTTTAGAGAAAAGTCAAACAGCCCAATACAAACAAGATTCCGGTTTGCGCCGCAAAAAACTCAAGGAAAATCTTTTTTTATTTATGGATAAAAAATTGACCCCGACCAAGCAAAGCTTGGTCGGGGTGTTTTTATCCCTGATCGAAACCCAGGACATCGCCCCGGCCGTCACAGTCAGGGCAAAGACCTGCTTCCAGATTGGAAACCAAAATTGGTCGCCGGCACTGCCGGCACTTTTTTGCCTTCCCTTTTCTGAGAAGGCAATAGTCGTGTGCGCTTCGGGCTTCAAAATCAATCTCCCCGTTCGCCCACACGACAAAAGACCAAGTTGAGGCATGAGAAACCGGACTATATTCATTGCCCATAGCTTCTCCTCCTTTTTTTCTTTCCTCTATTCCGTAATTATTCTATCCAGGTTTTATTATATCACAAATTAAATTTAAGTAAATAGAAGCAAGGCGAATCTCTCATCACCACAAGATTCATCTTGATTATTGCGTTTATAAATTTTCACTCTTCTTCTCCCAGACCGGCAAAATTTGTAGGACCGGACGGCTCCTCCGTATTGTCGATAAACCCAAGACAAAACAAAACGCCAACCGCCACCGCCAAAACTGCCAAAAAACCGATTAACATCCGCCAAAAATTACAATTCAGATATTTAGACATTAAAAAAATTCTTTAAATGCTTTTAAAATTTTTGTCACCACCCCCGCCTCCCTCTCAATGATTATTATATCAGAATCAGTAGAATTTGGAGATAAATTAGCCGAGGTTAAGGATTCGATTTTTTGTTGGTCTGATGGCTTCGGCTTGGTCAAACCAGCGGAACCGACAGCCGCCAAAGAGAGAGCTCGTTCTTTTTGAATTCGCGACAACGTCATTTCCGCCTTGACCAACTCTTGTCTAAGTTCGGCCACCTTGGCAGTGGTTGAAGCAGATAAAATCGGCTTGTCCAATTTACCCGAGCTGATTTCCGTTTTGACTTCGGCCACCACAGAGCCGTCGGCACAATTAAGACTCCAGGACTTGGTAGTTATTTCTTTTGACAAAGAAATCTTGAGTTCGCTCCCGGCGCCAATGATAGTATCCTTGGCAAAAGTAAAAACGGTGGAACTGCCATTTTTTACGGTCCAATCATTAATATTCTCTTCCCGATCACCCAAGTTTTTGATAGCTAAAAATTTCTCGGCCGGAGATACCGCCAAATCAAAATTTGGTTCAGTTACCGTCACCGTCGTCCGCGAGACCGCCTCATCATTACCAGCGTAATAATTCAAAACCACATTATACTGACCGGGAAAGTCATATTTGTGGCTGACTTTCGCGCCGCGCTTTGACTCACCATCGCCGAACGACCACTCAAAAATGCCGGCAAGAGTGCTCTTGCTTTCAACCTTGAACTCTATTGGCGTCATTACATTTGTTAACCTGGCCCGACCGGCGCTGATTTCAACGTCATCGGGATCATAGTCGCTGATTTCAACTTGGCCAGAATGGGCAGACAGGTTGGAATTATTGCTTGATCCGGAACCGGAATTATCGTTGTCATCGTTTTCACCATCACCTTCCGATATCGCCTCTGTGGCGTTTGACGCCCCTGGCGTCCCCATTGCCATTATCCAATTGGCGTCATTTTTCTGCATTGTTCTCCCGTCTCTGTCGCTTGACCTCCATTGGCCCAAAGCTAAAACCGAATCAACCTCTTGGCCATTTAAATCCTTGAGAACCAAATTCTCGCCAGTGTTTAGAATACCGCCACCTTTAAAAGTGCCCGCTTCTTCAGCCTCGGGAAATGGGTTAGGCGCGCTAGCGGTGACTCTCACCACCAAATAGTAATCCTGGGGAGCGATTTTTTGGGTAAGTTTTATTATTTGAACATCCGCGCCAGATTCATCTCTTTCATACAACGCCCAGTTAGCCAAGTCTATCTCTTCATTTCCGCTGTTATAAAGTTCTATCCATTCATTATAAGAGCTCTCAACCGTTCCCAACCAACCGACCTCGTTGATAATAACATCGGCCTCAACTAAAAATGGAAAGGCAAAAACGGTTAAAAATAATCCAAGTAAAATCTTTTGTTTTAAAAACATAAAAAATTTTGTAATTTTTATATTAGTGAAAAAATTCGACTGCTATTTTCCAGTTTGGGCGTTCCGCCTATCTTTTCGCCATTACGGTCAAGCCCATTTTGCTGTTTAGAAGTCACAGCCTCGATCCAGTTTGACTGAAGTTCTCCGCTCACGCGCCACAACCTCCGCTCAATTGAACTTTTGGGCCAATAATAAGATGGAATAAATAAGGGCGTTTGGTCAAAAACAACTTCAGTCTCCCCCACTTTTTTTACCAGCTTTAACTGCAAATTATCATCCGGCAGGCCTTCTGCTTCGGGGCTTTCCCCAAAGCCGGCGACCAAGTCGGCCGGTAAGTCAGAAATAACCAAGTCATCATTCCTTTCTATCAAATAAAAACTTTGGCCACCAATTAAACCCGACAATTCAATTCGTGGCTTATCGTCAAGACCAACAATCCAAAAGTCTTCAAGGTTAACCTCAAACGGCAAGGGGTTATAAAGTTCCAACCATTCATCAGTAGAAGAAGCGGCTGTGCCAGTCCAACCAATTTCATTTATAATTAACGGCCAGGGGTCAAACCAAATTTCAAAAGGTTCTGATTGAATCTTTTCTCCATCATAATTTTCAGCTGTCAAAACCAAACGCCATCCGACAGGATAATAAGGCGGATAGTCGCAATCAAGCATCAAACTAGTGCTCGCCGTCGTGGCCAATTTTATATCAACCTCTTCGCCCGCCTCCTCCCAAAATTCCCAGACTTCTTGAAGTTTGTAAGAAATGTATTCACCCTTGCTTGCTTGCCAAGAAATATTAAGTTTTTCAACAGGTGAAATCACACAATGGTCGTCAAAAAAACTATTTTTACACTCTTCAATTCCAAAACTGATAACGGCCGGCAGAGAATCAACCGAGATTTCTACCGCCACCGGCGCAGAGATGTGGTTTTCTATATCCCGCGCGAAAAAGTTTAGGGTGGTGGTGCCTTGCGGCAAATCAATAATTTCCAAAGCCCACTCGCCGGTATCAAGTTCGCTCGTCGTGGTGTTGTTATGGCCAAAATCGCAAAAGACGGTCAGGCCTGGCGTAGTGGTACCGGAAAAAATAATTGTCGCGGTAGAGAACGGCGCGGAAAAATCCACAGGCGACAAGATGTTTGGGGCGGCAATTACCACCTCATCCTCATCACTGATTAAATTTTCGTCCGCCGAACTGCCGCCGGAACTGCCGCCAAGAAAACCGGAAACACTGGTATGGACCCGGCGGTCCTCTTCTTTGATTTCCTTAACTTCTTGTTCACCAAGAACGTTCTCCTGGTTGGTGCCGGTTTCTATCGCCAGTTTGGTCTGGTATTCTGCGAGTTGCCTTTGGAGAGCCTGGACTTCCGCCATCAGACGAGCAAGCTCAACCTGATTAATTTCTGTTCCTTTGTTAGCTTGACTTTTCTCCTCTGGAACAGACTGTTCGGAGTTTTCCAATTTCTCAGCGCCATCGGAACTGTCTTCCACCAATGTTGGTTGTGGATTATTTGGACTTGTTCGCCAAAAACTTAAAATGGCCAGGGTATTTTTAGCGCCTTGAGCCAAGCGACCCAAGAACCGTTCTAGATAACTTTTGTTCAAATCAAATAAACGGCGGGATTCTTTTTCCGCCGCTACTTCTTTAAAAAACAATTCAATTACACCAGCGCTACCAAGAACGGCTTTTTCGGAAAGGTGTTGCCAGTAGTCGGAAACGACGAGGTTGTCGATGTCATCTAGCTGGTAGGTTTTTTCAATTTGACCAGAAAACAAATTTCTTTTGCTATCGATCCTCGTTAAAGCCTGTGCCAGCACGCCAAAGCCAAAATTATAGTTTATCCCATTTCGTAACCTAAAATATTTTTCTTCTTTTACTATTGGTTTGTTAAAGTACTCATCCAAAATCGTATCGTCGCTAAAAAAGTTTCCATTAGAAAAAACCGCCAAACTGTCAAAGTACTCATTCAAGGTATCAAACCTAATCGGTTTTTGGCCTGCAATGGTCAGATCGTCCGCCAAACGAAAACTGCTAGTTGTAAAACGTTCAGCATATTTTTCATAAGTTTTTTTGAAAGCGTGAGCATCATCACGCGTATGGTCAGGCACGGTCGCGTCTTGGACCAAGTGCAAGACATGCCCCAGCGATAGCAGGGCTCTTTCTTTGTCGCCCCAGGCATATTCATAAACCGCCCGTGGCCAAGAAAAATCATTCGGGTCAGAAAAATAGCTTCTCACCAAACCATTGCCCGGACGGGAGGCTTGAGCATCGGGACTCTCGGCCCAAACTTTTGACGACCGCCCGCCCTTAAAGCCACGGTTATGGACCGGATCATAAAAGTGATTAAGCCAGCGCGGTGCAGCATCCTCATCTTCACTGCCTTGGATAATCAAGTCCTTTTCAAAATCAACAAATTTTTGACTCGGATTATAGAATTCAAACAATTTTATCGCTTCTTGGGTAACAGCCCGATGGGTGGTGCTATCGTCATAAGCAAAAACCAACACGGCCCTGAATAGTCCAAGGTTAACCAGAAATAAACTTAAAATTACAAGCTTTCTATTAACCATTTTTGCGAATTCGGATTTTTAATTAAAGAATACGAAAATAAAACCTGATTATTATCCAAAACAACGAACTCAAATCTATCATCCCCAACCAAGGTTCCGGTTTCAACCCTTTTCAAATCACCCAGAAGCAAATCAACTCCTCCACTCTTAAATCCCGCTTTAAACTGCTTCTCCATCTCCCCCCTCTTCTCCGGCACAAAATAACTGGCCA
>Ga0255344_1003897_pt1 | contig 15871 bp, 16 predicted proteins | sample wastewater_treat_5_FD_192414 | JGI IMG/M metagenome (GOLD analysis project Ga0255344, IMG submission 192414) | Wastewater microbial communities from Lulu Island WWTP, Vancouver, Canada - plant18 | ecosystem: Engineered > WWTP > Wastewater > Unclassified | place: Canada: Vancouver, British... | reverse complement strand
CGATGGTCTTCCAGAGCTATGCCCTCTACCCGCACATGTCTGTCTACGACAACATGGCATTCGGTCTGAAACTGCGCAAATTCGACAAAGCCGATATCGACCGCCGCGTCAAAGAAGCAGCGCGCACCCTCGGAATCGAAAATCTGCTCAAGCGCAAACCCAAAGAGCTTTCCGGCGGTCAACGTCAGCGCGTGGCTGTTGGGCGCGCTATCGTCCGCGAGCCTAAGGTTTTCCTCTTTGATGAGCCCCTTTCCAACCTCGACGCGAAACTCCGCGTCCAGACCCGGGCAGAGCTCTCCAAGCTCCATAAGCGCCTCGAGACCACCTTCATCTACGTCACCCACGACCAGACCGAAGCCATGACCATGGCGAGCCGCATCGCCGTCATGAATAAGGGCAAACTGCAGCAGCTCGATACGCCGCAGATGCTCTACGATCACCCCGCTAACCTCTTCGTTGCCGGCTTCATCGGCTCCCCCGCCATGAACTTCTTCAACGGCAAGGTCCTGATGGAAGAGGGCAAGATGTTCGTGGACATGGGCACCTTCCGCGTCCGCGTCCCGGATAAGGACATCGCCCGTTACGAAAGCGTTGTTGGTAAGGACATTATCTTCGGTATCCGTCCGGAAGATATCCACAACCCCGAATACGCCGCTCCCGGCATCATCGCCGAACCGGTGGACGTGACAGTGGATGTGACCGAACTCATGGGCAACGAAATCTTCCTCTACCTGGTCAATGGAGACCACAACTTCATTGCCCGGGTTGACCCCCGCACGCAGGTGAAATACGGTGATAAGATGCAGGTCGTCTTCAACATGGACAATTTCCACATCTTTGATCCCAGCCTCGACGCGGAAAATCCGCCCGTTGTCTGATTGATCGCATAACAAAAGACCCCCAGTTTTTGGGGGTCTTTTTAGTTTAACGACTGATTCTGACTAATCAACTACAGCCAAGTGAGAACACACCCCTCGATCGCTTCGCCGACAGCCTCCCCTAAATAATTCGTACGGAGGGGGCTCGCTCCCTCCGAATCCTTTCATTGCTTCAATCTCCAGCAGGATAAGCACTCTATCTCACAGTTGGATTTATATCCTGCCTGGCGGGCAGAAGCCCATCCGTATGCAGGGGTATGTACCTTCGAAACAGGGCATTGCTCCCGCCAGTTTTTAGCGCTTGCGGCTTGCCTTCTCCGCGCGGCGCGATTTAAAGGAGGGGTTTCCCTTTCCTTACAACCTCTATTCGCGCTCTAAACGGCAGGTTTCTGCTTCCGCCTGAACGTAACGATCACCAGGAGCAGAGCCACCACGAAGGTAAATACCAACACCAACGCGAAGGCATCACGCCAAAACACAAAGGGAAACAGTCGAATAAGCGTGCTGGATTCTTCAAAAACCCAGGTTCCCTCAGCGAAAAAGAGGCGGTGGAATTGTTCGAAGAGGGCGTCAAAACGCACCACCAAGAAGACAAGCAGCGCGCCTATCAATCCCAGCGTGACCCAGCCGCCGGCATTCAGCGCCTGGCGGATCGCCTTCCACTGCCCCATGACCATAAACCAGATCAGGCTGGCAACGCTCAGACCGATGATTACGTACCAGACAATCAGCGAGCGCTGAACGACTTTTTTCACATCCAACATGTGCGAAAGCTCAGAATCGGTGAAGATTTTCTCTCCCTGGAAAGTCTGCAACTTGCCGAGGTATTCAATCGGCTCGCTGTTGGTCAGATATCGAATGGCATAGTTCGACCACTGTTTGCGTTCGCGGGTCTCCATGCCGTATGGATCCGCGGGGAAGCTCGCGCGGTCATACTCGAGCTCCGCGAATTTCGGGTTCATGATCAGCCGCACCCCCCCCATCAGAATGATGAAGGGAATGAAAAGCGCCAGAATGACGATCAGGATCTTGTTGATTTTCATAGGAATTCCTCTAATTGATTTAAGCGTAATTATAGTCCCTGAGCGTCAAATGATCGCCATAAATATAAGGAAGGAATGCATGCCAACACGCGAAAGAAATATGCAAGCTGGGTTCTTCTTTTTGAATCCGTCAATTTTGATAATTTCGCCCAGGCAGCGGGACCTGCCGCTATAAGTATTGGAGATTTCTGACCCTGCTCCAATCTCAGCCCCCTGCCCCAAAAAACAAAAAGAACCGCCAGTTCATGACGGTTCTTTGCGAAGCAGGCTGGGGGCAATGGAGTCGAACCACTACATACAGATTCAGAGTCTGCTGTCCTGCCATTAGACGAGCCCCCACTAAGGGAGCCTTATCTTACCACATTGTCCCTTTTATTTACAAGGGTTCTTCGCGGAATTCTTTTTCCTGGCTGCGCATTTTGATGTTTTCGACCAATCCGATCCCCAGAAGCATCGAAACCAAAGAACTGCCGCCATAGCTGATGAAGGGCAGTGTCAGACCCGTCACCGGCAAAAGCCTCAGGTTCACTCCCACATTGACGATCGTCTGAAATGCCATCAAAACCCCAAACCCATACGCAATCAGCGACCCGTAGGCGTCCGGCGCGTTTTGAGCGACTTTGAAACAGCGCACCACCACAAAAACCAATGATGCCAGGACGAGCACAGTCCCGACGAAACCAAATTCATGCGCCAGTACGGAGAATATAAAGTCGTTGTGGCGGATCTTCAGAAAACGCAATTGCACCTGCGGACCCTGCCCATACCCCTTGCCAAACCAGCCGCCCGAGCCAATGCTGATCAGCGCCTGATCGACATTGTAGGTATCGCCATAGCGCGCATCTTCATCCGGCGAGAGGAAGTTGGTGATACGGGCTTTTTGATAGTCCGCCAGATAGGGAAAATCCAGCAAAAAAGAGAGCCCAATAAATAAGGCAGCCGCGCCGAGCATGATCAGGATATATTTGGTTTTCAGCCCGCTGATCCAAAGCATGGTCGCCCAGGTAACAAAAATGACAATGCTGGTGCTGAGGTTGGGCTGCATCATGATCCAGACCACGATCCCAGCGGTCAGAATAAGGCTTTTCCCGATAGTCATCCAGTTATTGATATGCTCAATATTGGATGAGAAGAAGCTGGAGAGGGTCAGGATGATCGCGATCTTCGCCAGTTCTGCCGGTTGGATCGTCACCAATCCTGTTTCCAGCCACCTCGCCGCGCCGAACCGCGCGCCGCCAAAGATAAAAACCAGCAGGAGCAGCAGCGCCACCACGATATAGAAGGGCTTGCTGAGGGTTTTCCAAATGTGATAATCAAAGGACGCGCTTACGAACAAAACCACCAAGCCGATGACCAAAAAGACCGCCTGGCGCTTTGGGTGTCCTTCAAGGGTGGGATTGCCCGCTATGGCGGAAGAAATCAACGCGACCCCGAACACGCACAAAAGCAGCACCACCGCGAAAAGCGGGATGTCAAATCGTTTCCAAATCTCACGCGTGTTCATAAGAGCCTTATTTTTCTCGATACCGCTTCATTCACGCGGACAGCGCCCTCATCATACCGGATTTCGAGGGGGGCTGCGTCAACCATTTTCTTTGGCACCTCCACCGTCTGCCCGCATAGTTGGATGCCCGTGCCAGCATAACGCAAGACATACAAACGGGATTCTTCATCCCCGCCGCATCCTGCCTCCAGGCTGCCCCTGACCGTACCCCAGACGACCAGACTGCCGGCGGCGACAATCTCAGATTCCTCAGGCACATCGCCGATCAGCACGCCATTTGCCCTGAAAACGACCTTTTCGTCCTTTTCCAGCGGTTTGGAATGCCATTCGAAACCCAGGTTATCGCTTGGTTGCAGCGGATTTTCGGGCTTTTCCGGCACGTTTTGTGCGGAGATGCTCGTTTGGAGTTCAAAGCTCCGGGCGGATTCAAGAGTAGTTTCCGATGTCGTCAACACAGCCCACAGACAAACGCCCTCATCCGAAAGATCGCGCAGAAGCTTAAAGAGCTGGTCCTGCGACCAATCCGACCCGCCTACATTCACGGCAATCCGCCCGCCTTTAAAGAAGCGTTCCTGGGTCTGGATGCGCGAGATCAACATATCCCGCTGCTGATACCAGGGTTTCTCGGGCAGGTTGATCAGGACCCCGCCTTTTATTCCGCGAACAACGATCTCATCCATCCCTGGCAACCTACTGCGCGGTCGGCGCGTAATCGTTTTGTCTCAGGTCCTGGTCGACCTGTTTCAACTGGAAATAAGCATCAATGACAAATTTTACGATCGGTCCGGCAACCGTGGAACCTTCTGAGCCATGATAAACGAAGGCTGCCACGACGATTTCCGGATCGTCATAAGGCGCGTAGCCCACAAACCAGGCATGCGCGGGCCAGGAACCCGGATTGCACAGATTCTCGCGGTTTGCCCAGTCATCGCAAAACTCCGCCGTACCGGTCTTTCCGGCGACCTTCCAGGGGTTGTCCTGAAACTCGAACCAGGCGGTACCGTCATCCCGCGTGACCATCTCCATGCCTCGTTTGGCAAGGTCGATCACCCATTGCTCCACCGTTTTGAGCTCATTGGTGCGGTTGTTACCTTCATAGGTTGCAATCATTGGATCTTGGGTAATATCCCAAAGCACTACAGGCTTGGATTCAAAGGTGACATTGCCGTCGAAATCCGTGCGTTTGTCAATGATGGTCAGTTTATAGTGCTTTCCGTCGTTGACGATCGTGTTGATCGAGTTCATCACCTGCACTGGCGTCGCCAGCACGTATCCCTGCCCAACAGCAGCCAGATAGGTGTCTCCAGTCGCCCAGTTTTCTCCGATGTTCAAACGTTTCCAGGTGGGGTTCGGCAGCAGCCCATCCGCCTCGCCTGGCAGCTCAAGCCCGGTTTCCTGTCCGTACCCAAGCGCAGCGGCATATTCATCCATGCGCCATATGCCCAGACCGCCCCCCTCCACTTCGCCCTCATATCCGCCGCCCACCTTGTACCAATACACGTTGCAGGAGTAGGCGATGCCGTGCAGAAAATCCACCTGCCCATGCCCGGCGTGGTCCCAGCAATAGTAGTTTCGCAGGGTGCCGATGTCGGTCTCATAGAACTGCTGGCGCAGGGTGATCATGCCGGGGTCTTCGACAGTTTGGTAGGGAGTGACGACATCCTCATTCAAAACTCCCAACGCGGAAACCATCTTGTAGACAGAGCCTGGCGGCAGTTCCGAGCTGATGGCTTTATTGAGCAGAGGCTTGTGCTCGTCAATGCTGAGCTGTTCAAAATAATCCGCCGGGATGAACGGAGACATTCGGTTGTTGTCGTAGCTCGGCACGGAAACCATCGCCAGAATCTCCCCGGTTTTAGCATCCATCGCCACCACAACACCCATCGTGCTTAGGATCTCATTCCGCCAAAGAGTATAGCGTTCATTCCAAAACTCGAGCTCATTCTCAAGCGCCGCCCGCGCGGCTTGCTGAAGCCGATAGTCGATCGTGAGATGCACATTCTCGCCAGGCACGGGATCAATTGGTTCCTCAATATCACGAATTATCTCTCCACCAACGGTGACTTCCACCACACGCTGGCCGTTCCTGCCGCCGAGAACCTCTTGCATGGAATTTTCGATGCCCATATATCCAACTTTGTCCCGCCCCGAGACGAAACCTTGTTCGGTATAGTAATCGAGCAGCACTTCCGGGATTGGACCAAGGAAGCCGATGATCTCGGCTGTTTGATTCCCGGTCGGGTATTCACGCACATGCTCAATCTCAACTTCAATGCCGGGCCAGTCAGTGGCTTTCTCACTGATAATCATGGCAGTCTGTTTGTCAATGTTGCATTTGAGCCGTGTCGCCTGGAAAGGCCAGAGACTGTCCGCGATCTCCACGATCTGTTCAATGCCGAGAGGTGAATAACAGGGCGTGAACGAGCTCGCGGTCTCATCATTCACCTCGCCCTGGCTGACAGGAATGTCGATCAGGGCGCTCAATTGAGCGAAAATATCGCGGGTTTTTCCGACTGAATCTGGCAAATGGGCTGGCGTTACCGTCACGTTATACTGAGCGATATTCCGCGCCAAGACGATACCGTTTCGATCAAAAATCATTCCCCTTTCGGTGGGGATGCTGATAACCTGCGTACGGTTATCTTCCGCTTGCTCCTGATACTCCTTGCCTTTCACGATTTGATAGTTGAAGAGTTGGACAACATAGTATGTAAAAAAAACCGCGATAACCAGATAAACCCAGCGGAAACGCTTCAAGTCGATCGTTGGTTTTTCAAAATTACCATTATTCATAATTGGGCTCCTTGGGGATAAAGCCACAGGGTCAATTCCCGCACGATGGCGTGCATCGGGATCGCCAGGAACATGTTGAGGAACACTGCCGGCAGTACCACCTTGACCAAAGCATCAGAAAATGAAAAAGGAATGCGTTGAACGAACAAGACGCCGATCATCAACGTGTGTTCCAGGATGGTCGCTCCAAAGGTCAGCAGAAACATGCCCAGAAGAGGTGTCTGCCAGGCACGCTGCTTCAGCCCCTCAGCCGCCAGGTAGACCGCCCCAAAAACAAGCATCGGCACAAGGAAAGGCAGCGCCGAAACAAAACCCACCACCCCGCCCATGACCAGGACGAGGATCCAGAACCGCTTATGCCTCTGATGCAGGCAGAGCGCGATAATCAGCAGCAGCACGAGGTTCGGGCTGCCCGAGAGGATCGTCCAGCGGCTGAAGACGCTGTATTGAAGCATCATCGCCAGTATGAAGCTCATTCCGTATGCCAGATAGATCAGCATAATAAATCCTCAGGGTACCAACGGGTTGATGTCAACCGCCTCAAAATTGGTGATCACCAGCACCGCGCTTAACACCGAAAAATCCACGATTGGCTGAACAGAACCGGTCTGAAAAAGAGCGTTTTGGCGCGACTGCATCGAGAACACCTGCCCAACGAAGATATTCGGGGGGTAGGTACCGCCCAAACCGGAGGTGAGGATCACTTCGCCCACGTCCACTTTGGCGTCAATCGGGACCATATCCAGGCTGGTCTCCCCGGTGATCGAACCTCTCACCTGCCCTTCAACATTAGCGGTTTTGAGGCGCACGTTCACCGCCGAACCGGCATCCGTGATCAACTGAATGCGGGCGGCATCTGAGATGACCGCGTCGATCCGCCCAACCAAACCCTGCTGTGTTACCACCGGCATACCGTAGCGGATGCCGTTATTGGAACCTTTATCAATGATAATGTACTGAAGGTAAGGGCTGATCTCGCGCCCAATCACCGACGCGGGAACATATTCGTGTTCCGGATTATTGCGGGCGAAATCCAGCAGTGTATAGAGGATATCCGCCTGAGCGAGGTTTTCTTGCAGAGCAATGATCTCGCTCTGGAGCTGCGCGACTTCTCCACGCAAAGAAGCGTTTTCTTCGCGTAAGGTCGCCATATCCCGCGGGGATCCAAAGAAGTCCCTGAAAGCCAGGTATCTCTCCGACATCCAACTCTGCGCTGAGATAAGCGGACTGACCGAAAAGCTGAAAAGAGGTGTCAGATATCCTGAGATCGACAACACCAGCACGCCAATTATCACGATGATTAAAATCAGATTACGTAAGTTTTTTGGAGTTAAGAGATTGCGCATGTCGAATCTGGTCTATCCAGATCGCAAGGAGAATTAACCTTGCGTATTCGTGTAAGGATCCCGTTCAATGCCCACGAGTAAGTTTTCGTAGAGGTCCAGGTCATCCAAAACCATACCGCATCCGCGCGCCACGCAGGTCATCGGGTCTTCAGCCACCCAGACCCGGACGCGGACTTCATTTGAAAGCCGCTCTACCAAACCCTGAAGCTGCGCGGTGCCGCCCGTAAGGCAGATACCATTATCCATCAGGTCCGCGAGAATTTCAGGCGGGGATTCATCCAGGGCATCTTTGATGGTGTCGATAATGACCTGGATGGAAGGAGAGAGAGCTTCACGAATCTCGATGGACGAGATTTCGATGGCTTCCGGCAAGCCTGTGATCAGGTTGCGCCCACGGACATCGACGGTCTTTTCTTCGTTGAGCGGGTATGCTGAACCGATCGCGATTTTCACCTTCTCAGCCATCTGTTCGCCAATAAACAAGTTGTACTTACTGCGGATATACTCGATGATATCCTGATCTAATTCGTCACCGGCTACGCGCAGAGAACGTGAGATGACGATACCGCCCGCGCTGATTATTGCCACCTCAGTCGTGCCGCCGCCGACATCCACAATCATATTGCCCATATCCGACTCGATCGGCAGCCCAGCTCCAATCGCCGCCGCGGCAGGTTCGAGAATCATATAGGTTTCGCGCGCGCCGGCAGCCATAGCGGCGTCGTAAACCGCCCGCTTTTCCACTTCAGTCGCGCCGGACGGGATGCCGATGACCACCCGTGAATGAGGAAAAAGCACGATGCTGTTTTCGTGGGCTTTGCTGATGAAGTATTCCAGCAACGCCTGGGTGATATCGTATTCGGAGATCACACCATCGTTAAGAGGTCGGAGCGTGACCATATTCGCGGGCGTGCGTCCCACCATCGCTTTGGCGGCAACGCCAATCTTCAGCGGTTCTCGGGTGCGTTTATCAATTGCCACCCAGGAAGGTTCATTGGTAACGATGCCTTTGCCCCTGACATTGACCAATATGTTCGCTGTTCCAAGGTCAATTCCCAGATCCTGCGAAAGCAAGCCAAGAAGCCATTTTATTGGGTTAAAGAAAGCCAAAGTCTGTTCTCCGTCTTCTTATTCATGAGAATATTGAACGCAATTATAACATATGTGCTTTTTGGGAGTGGTCCCTGGATAATATTTTTACACACATAAGGTGATAGAATTCAAATGGACAGAATAAGTTGTGTTTGAAAAGTTGGAGGATGGATGAATACAAAACCCGTTATGTATAGGAACTCAATTACGGTCTTAATGATTATCTGTGTAATCGCAGCTTGTACGCCGGCAAATCCCCAATCCAGCCCCCAAGAATCAGCCACCTCAACCCTAACTCAATTAACCCCAACCGAAACTGAAGTTCCAGCTTATGTAGTCAATGACTCAACAGAAGCTTTTACTCCGGCTCAAGAAACCATCAATCAATCGACTGAAGTGGTGCTTCAAAAAGAACGTATCCAACGTTGGCTTGATTATTGGGTTCAGTTTGACAACCGCCCCTTTGCTCTCGACTCTACCGATATTCATTGGAAATATATTTATGATGATCCCGCAGAGCCTCAAGAAGCGGTGGTGTTGATCGAAGTCGGCGGTCCGGATTATCAAAATAAATTATTTGGAGTTCCCATGAACGAAGAGGGTTTTGTTGATTTTCCGCCCCCTGTCACCGATACAGACATTCAACCCGGTCTAGGGCCTCTGGAAATCAATCCCAACAAAGACAATACTGTTCTGTCAGCTGATCAAGGGAGCTTGGTTCGAAAAGAGTTTAATTTTAAGGGTGATATTGTCGAAAGACTAGTCGCCGGTCACTGGGAAGCCGAATCTCTCATCAAAGGCGACATTTTCCAAGATCCCCAATCCAAAGCGGAATTTGACACTGTGGTCCTGGCTCCCTCTCCCATCGACGACCCGGAAAATTTCACCCTCTTTCAGGAGGAATATTTAAAACAAGTTTATGAAAAGTTAAAAATTTATACCGGGCCCACCATCAGCGATGAATATACGGGTATAGACTATAATACAGGGAGACTAGTTTTTATTTCTCCTGAGTGGCCGGTGATTAGTTCTTATAAATTTAAATTCCAAAACGAAGAACTATTGACCAAGACTTTTGTCTATATGGACAAAAGAAACGGTGAGTTAGTTCCTTTATCTTTTACCTATCCACCAGAAGGTTCTTATTTTTATCAAAACCTAGAAACACCAAACGAAAACGGGAAGTTTGTAGTTTCATTTTTATGGGCGGATAAAGTAAAACAGCTTTTACCCAACGATTCCATGGATGCCTTATTACCGGATACTTTGGATGAATTTCATTATAATTCCCTGATTAGGTTTATACAAAATACAGCCACTCCAGAAGAAAAAGAAGCCACCATCAAGACCATGTTTGTCATCACTGGATTTCACCCGCGTCCTTAATATTAAATCCAAAAAATAGTGTACAATTTTAGTAATGAAGCACGGCTGGTTCTATCTCGGAGCAACTTTGATAGTTTTGGGACTGGTCGGCGTCTTCATTCGTAAACACCAAATCTCCACCCCCAAACAATTAAATGACCATCAGACCACTGCTCTGAATATCAGTCCCCAAGTTATCAAGATTGGCGAACAAGAGACTAGTTTGGCCAAACAAGAAATATTTCAGTTTGACAGTTGGGATGCCCAAAATTCACTTTTACATCTCAGGAATCAGCAAGGCAATAGCGAACAAATCGCACTCGATCCGGTGAAGATGCAAATTATGATACCGCTAAAAAACACCTCCCGTCTCACAGCCATGAAAGTTCTCCATGAGAATGAACATGACAAGTCCCCTCGATGGCAACTTAAGGGCAAGTACCCGGAAGGATCAATTTCCGGCGATACACAGTCTAATCGAACAAGGACAACTGCATCTAATTGATTCTGGTCTCGATCAATGGCTTTTTCTAAATTCTATCGAAAAGTGAAACGGAACCTAATACATTATGGGCACAAAGCGATTGATTCCAACCAGGAGGTTTCGGATTTTAGGCGCGAAAGGATACAACATTTCCCTCTAAAATGGTTATAAAAGATAGATTTCCCAATCTGTCCCTATTGGATGTTACAATACCAGCAAATCGCATCATCTGGAGCAGCCATGAACGTTTCCTTCACTCTTTTCCGCCTCCAGGCGCAAGACAGCCTGCGAATGAAAATGAACGCCCGGTTAAAAGAAATCGACCGGATGATCGCCGAGGATGAAGACGTGATCCGGGCAAATGAGCGCCTGACCGAAGCCCGCGAGAGCGATCACTCCGCCGAGTCTCTCCTGAAGGACATGGCAGCCCAGGTTCAGGAGAAGAAACTAAAGCGTGAACTGACCCACTCGAAGCTCTTTTCCGGTAAAGTCCGCAGTCCAAAGGAATTGCAGGACCTCCAAGCCGAAACGCAAGCCCTGGACCGGACAATTGCCAAACTCGAAGACGAGCAGCTTCAGGCGATGCTGGCGCATGAGGAAACCATGGAAGCGGTACGGCAGGCTGAAGCGGACCTGCAAAAAGTGCGCGATCAAAAAGCCTCGCAAAACAGCTTGCTGCTCGGGGAAAAGCATAAGATCGAAGCCGAAATCCCCAAAGTGGATGCCCAAAGGCAAGCCCTGCGCGAGCAGTTGGACCCCGAAGTTTTTTCCGTTTACCGCGCCCTGCTCAAAAGCAAAGGCGGCAGAGCGGTTGCTGACGTCCACGAGGACACCTGCAGCGCCTGTGGCGTGACCCTTCCGCCGGCAGATATCCAGGCAGCCAGGTCGCCAAACGTCATCGCGACCTGTAAAAATTGCGGCAGAATATTGTATAAATCCTGATTATTTCAGAAGCATGGTACCGTGAAGGTGTCGAATGACTTCTTCGATGAGGTACATGAGCAAAAGGAGCACTAAAGGCGAAAGATCAAAACCCCCGATCGGTTTGATAAACTTGCGGAAGGGTCTCAATATCGGCTCGGTGATGCGATCAATGCCATCTCTCAGCGCGTTGCCCACTGGCAAAATCATAGGCAGAAGGACGCTCAGCACAAGGAAGAGCCGCATTCCTTGCAGAAGATACAAAACAAAAGTGTAAAGCCATTCCATGTCAGAATTCCTTTGTGTAATTTCGCGGACCGAGCAGCTCAGTCCCGATGCGAATGATCGTCGCGCCTTCCTCCACCGCCACGCTGTAGTCGGCTGAGGTGCCCATCGAAAGCTCCTTCAGTCCCAATTCCGGGATTTGTTCGTTTAAATAATCCCGCGCTTCGCGCAGCCTGCGGAAGTAAGGGCGGCTGAACTCCGGGTCTTCAAACAAGGGGGGCATGGTCATCAGCCCCGTCAGACGTAAATTTCCGAGAGACCGCACTTCCTGCGCCACCGGCAGCAACGCTTCCCACTGCCCGCTCTCGCAAGCCAGGAAACCGCCTTTACTGGCTTCCCCGCTGACATTGAGCTGCAGCAAAACTTCCAGCGGAGGCAAAGCGGCTCGGTTTGACCTGACAGCGTCCAATTTGCGGGCAAGTTTCAGCGAATCCAGCGAATGCACGCGGACAAAATGCTGCGCGACTAATGCGCTTTTGCGGCTCTGCACATGCCCCACCATCTCCCAGCGGATATCATCGAGGTGAGCAAGTTGCGTGATTTTCTCCGCGGCTTCTTCGGCATAGTTCTCGCCAAAAGTGCGCAACCCGCAGGCGTACGCCGCCTCGATAACCTCGAGTGGCTGTCGCTTGCTGACCGCCAGGATCATGACCTCGCTGGCAGACCGGCAGCTCTTCTCAGCGGCAAGGGCAACCTTGCGCTGGATGACAGCGAGCCGCAGCCCGATTTCCCGGACAAGTTCCGGAGGCGTTTCAGCCATTGCCTTTCAACGCGATCACGACCGCGAATCGCCCCGTGACGCCTTTCTCCTTTCGGTAGGAATACCATTCTTGCAGGTTTTCGGCGGTACAAATCCGCGGGTTTTCAATTTGCTCCACACCCGCCTGGCGCAGCGTGAAGATGTTGGCGCCCCACAGGTCAAGGAAGAGCCCATTTTCCGTCTGGTTAAAGAACGGCTCCGCCTCCTTGCCCCATTCTTTCAGGAACTGCCGCCGCACGTCCTCCCCCACCTGATAGCAATTGCCGCAGATGGACGGACCGAGCCCAACGCGCAGATCACAGGCGCGGCTGCCATAGTGCCGTTGGACCGCCTCGACCGCTTCAGCGCCTATGCGCAGCATTGTGCCTTGCCAGCCGCCGTGCACGATCCCCACGACCTTGCGGATCGGATCATGAAAAACAAGCGGCACGCAGTCCGCGAAGCGCATCACCAGGGTCACTTCCGGTTTATCGGTAAAAATTCCATCCGCCGGGCTATGTTTTTTCTCCGGCGGGCGCGGAGCATCGCTGAAGACGATCGTTTTACCGTGCACCTGCCAGACGTCAAAACGGCTGGCGTAAGAACGTCCAAAAACTCTGAAAAGCTTCTCGTGATTGGCAAGCACGTCGCGAGGGTCGTCTCCGTTGGTCCCGCCCAGGTTCAGGCTGGTAAAGGCGCCCTTTGAGTTGCCCCCAACCCGACTGAAAATGGCATGGTCTACGGCATGATCATCAAAGCAGTCAAACTTATAGTAAATAAGCCCTTCCTGGTGAAACTGCCGCATTTATCAGCTTGCCTGCCTTTCGATAGCCGCCTTCATTTCCAGGCGCGGGCGCGAGTCGCTGACGCTTTCCTCAATCGTCGGAATGCCAAACCATGCGGTGAACCATCCAAAAGCCGCGCCGGTCAAAACGCGCAGCAGCGGCGTGCTTTCGTGCGCGGGCAGCCAGGTAAGGAAAGATAGCTGCATAGAACTGAGCATTTGCCAGACCCCATCCACCGCGATCGGTCCGATTGCCAGAAGCGCCCACAGCCACCATGGCAGCGGTTTCAGCTTTCTTCCCGAGAGCGCAAAAACAATCCCAAAAAGCAGGAGAGTCCCATAAATGGCAACATCTCTCTGGCAGAGCGCGATTTTATAGCCGGCGCGTTCGCTGCCGAGATAAGCGCGCGCGCGCTGCATATCCCCGCCTGTGTTTCCGGAGATCTCCGGATATGTCAGCTTGTCAGACCCATCCGGCGCTTTGAGCGGGTAATCCGCCTGCGCGCCAAAAAGGAAGAAAGACCGGTATGCCAGTTGGTGGCAGAGCGGGCGGTAGAGCTGATAGATCCTTTTGGCAGGCTCCTCCTGCCTGAACTTCATCAGAACTGGAGCGAGGACCGGCAGCAAGACGTATAGAGCCAGAACGATATTGATCAGAGCCAGATAATGCCTTGAAAACCATAACGAAAACCGCTCGCCCCCGCTGAGGCGGTCTTTACTCGCTCTTGGTCGGTAATCCGGGGTGAGCGCGTTTTTGTGCGCCTCGATCAGAGCCTTCTGGATGCTATCGAAATTTTCGGGATCGCCGACTTGCTTCTCATCGATCCGGATCGCGAAAGTTTCCTCCGACCGATTGCGGAAAAAAGCCTGCTTACGCAGGTCGATCACGCGCGTTTGATGCGGAAATTGTTCCTGTTGCGTTTGGAGCCAGGACTCGACCTTTTCGACTTTGCTGCCAGTCGGGTTTGCGGTGAGCAGAAAGACTTCGACCATCACTATTGAACGGCGGATCAGCTCTCGATCACATGGATGTATGTGGAATTTTCCGCAGACCTTACCGTGAGCTCCCCGGGATAATACTCCACCACCGGATTGGTCCACCGCCAGATCCATTTGGCATCCTCCGGCAGACAATTGATGCAGCCATGCGAAAGCGCGATGCCAAAGTTATTATGCCAGTAAGCTGTGTGGATAGCCTGCCCCTCCGCGTGATAGAGCGTGGTCCAGGCAATTCCGGGGGAATCGTACTGCGAAACCCCGCCAGCGCTCATGTGCAGCGAAATCATTTTTCGCCAAATCGGGGTGACCTCGGGGGGAGTCAGCCACTTCCCTTCTTTGACATAGCCGGTTGAAACCGCGCAGAAGTAAACCTCATGTGAGCCTTCAAAACAAGAAAGCGTCTGAGTTTGAAGGTTGATCAGGATGCGCTTGTCGCCGACCTCCGGATGAATTGGCGACACCTCCTCCGCGGTCACCGGACGGCAGGCGCCTGCGTCCACCCAGTAATCATCCGGCAAGGCGCCATATTTCTCGGAGAGCAAATATTCCGTTCTGCCATTCGCCTGGCGCAAATTCGAAGCCCAGTAGACCTGGCTGTAATATAGCCTCGCCATCCCTTCGGAGTCGCGAATCCAGGAGGACGTGTTTGAAGCGGGTTTGGTAAGCTCCATGCCGACCACAGGTTGAGTGATCTCCACCCACATACCCTGGGTGCCGTCAGGGTTGATCGGTAAGCTTGCCAGAGGTTCGTTTACGATATGTTTTACCGGCTGAACGAACGGCGCGTAGACGTATCCATTCGGGGTCTCGTACCAGCGCTGGTTATAACGGTTAAAATCGAGAACGTTTGCCACCACCTCGCGCTTGATCTCGAAGACATCGTCCCTCCACGCCCGCGCAACCGCTGGTGCGTTCATGTTGGGCTCGGACTTCATGTCTACCCAGGAGCGGAACTCACCCACGCACACCCGCCCCAGCTTTTTTCCAATCGGATAATCCTGCTTGCCTGGGACCGCCAGCGGCTTCACCGCTGGCAAAATTGACGCACCGGCAAGGTATCCGGACAACTTGAGGAAATCTCGTCTGCTGATATCTTGGTTTAGTTTCATAGGTTTATTATATCCGGGTGGCGCTGGTACGCCACAATCTGTAGAAACGGGTGTTAATAATCCGCGTTGCGGCGCGAGTTTTCCCGCGCGATATCGCGTTCTTTAATGGATTCCCGTTTGTCGTACTGCTTTTTGCCTTTGGCGATGCCGATCTCGAGCTTGGCTCTGCCGGCTTTGAGGTAGACCTTGATCGGGACAATGGTCATACCCTTGATGCGGACTGCGTCCCAAAGTCTTTTGATTTCGCGTTTATGCAGCAGCAGCTTCTTCTCGCGTGCGGGGTCATGCTGGCTGGCGCTGGCATGCTCATACGGCGCAATATGCGCCCCAATCAGCCAGGCTTGCTGCCCGTCGGTTCGCACGTACGCTTCCTGAAGGCTGATCTGTCCAAGACGAACAGACTTGATCTCAGTTCCTTTCAGGGCAATTCCCGCCTCAAAGGTTTCTTCAATGAAGTATTCAAACCGCGCTTTCTTATTCGTCGAAACAACCTTAACATCCATAGGCGTCTATTTTAACATAACTGCTG